>JGI24159J19872_10004713_pt1 | contig 17450 bp, 20 predicted proteins | sample Ectturendosymbi4_FD_19872 | JGI IMG/M metagenome (IMG submission 19872) | reverse complement strand
TCTCTTCTGGTGTCTTGACCTTGCCTGCAACGCATGTTGCTGCAATAAACCGTATTACCGCATTGCGCATGTTAAGCTTTATACTTAGAGCAAAGGGCTTTTACTTACTGCTGTACACTATTCCGTTTTCACTATAAGTAGCTTCGTCCTTGGGGAGTCTGCAGCCTAAAGGACCCCTGATCCTTCGCAGCCTCCCACTCCCTCATGCATTGTATAAATCGGTCTACACTTGGATGTAATCGCAGTACCACGTTATAATAATCATGATGGCATAATTCAAGCGTGTGTCCTGTGTGCTTCATCAAAGTATGTGTATTAGCGCCATCAAGCGTATACTTTTCTACTACCGCCACGTATATATCCTCGTGTTCTTTCATGTAGTTGCGTGTTCCTTGTTACTGTCATGCATGCTTAAGTCTAGCGCGTTGCGTGTGGGAGTGAAGACACAGTACATGTAATTTATGATCCTTTTTGGCGAATCCGATTTTACGCTACTTACAACTAAATTATGAAGTCACCTGATTCTGGCTTGTTACCCCCTAGTAGATCTCATATTTGTCAATGAATAGGATTCAGACATTGTTATTATTTGGCTGGGCCAGTGGCATGGCTGATTCCTTACGATCTCGAAATTCAACTAGAGCAGTGGTTCTCAACGGGGACCCCCAGTGAAAAATCCAGAAGCCCCAGAAGGAGAGCCAAAATGCTTTCTTTTAACACTCAGATGCACAAACAGGAACCACTTGTGTTTTGCTTCTACGTTTCATGTAATTAATTCGAGTTCCAGTAATAAACAGCTTAACCGCCTTATCACCAGGGTTGCGGAGTCAGAGGTAAAATATCCAACTCCGACCTTTCCAAAATTTCCGACTCCTTAACATAAAGGGAATGAAATTTGACTGTTAAAATGCATGGAAATTGTAACAATAGTTTCAAAAGAAATTGTACCATTTCAACAGGAATTCCCAATTTAGAAGTGTGACGTAAAAAACGATCCAATTGGACATCCGGAGTCGGACAAAAAAATCTGACTCCGACTCACAGTGTTGTTAGGAATCCGACTCCGACTCAACCCAAAAAACTCCAACTCCGCAACCCTGCTTGTCACAATAGTGTTTGCACTTTCATCATGCACCTCCTTTGTAGGTTGCGCAGACGGGGGATCTCCAAGTGAATATGTTTAGGGGTGCAGGTCCCCAGGGTTGGAAATGTTAAGAATCATTGAACTAGAGCGTCACCTGGGGATAAACGTTAGATTGTTTGAGACTCTTTAACAGTTAAAATGAAACGATTTTTAAGATAAATTCGACATTTTTCTGTAGTGCTCAAAGCTTGCTGAAAAGATGTTTGCGGTGAGAGATTAACACTGGGATTTTCCAGACTGCATTCTCGTGTTAACGCGTGGGAATGCTTGCGATTTCTCCGATTAAACATGGCGCACTGTAAAAGCGAGGATATTGCGAGCTACACTATTATAGCACATTTATACGCAACGAACGATCGGAAAGACTAAGTCGCTGGCACCTCTGTTTTGCTTTTCCAGACGACCGCCCATCTCAGAAAGGCCTTCCAACCGGTTCTGCAGCTGCCGGCAGAGATCTTCCGCTTCATCGATCACACCGGATTTTAATGACCTGCCGCGCGGCTCTTCTTTGCGCATGACGTCGTAAACATCTTTGTCGCCAACGAGGCGATCGTTCACCTCGCGCAAAGCCCTGCAGCAAATACAGTGTTTGTGCGCAAGCTGGCCACACTGACAACGACCAGTCATAACAACTACCTTTGTTTGCGCAGACGCATTGCTGCCCAGTGTCAAGGGCAAAGCGTGGCAGCAGGGCATTCAGTGCGTACCAAGTTTTGGCTAACTTGGTTACAAAATGTTTTATACATATGTGAGGTTGCTGCAAGGGTCAGTTTGAAAATAAATAACTACGCCATAGATTACTACTGCTTTTGCTGACATCACAGTTAAAATGCGCTGGATCGAGATTCACGTGTACAAGGACTTGGCCCAAATTCTACGCTTCGTTTTCAACACCCGCGAAGGCTCGTTCCGCTTGAGAAGCGCAACACTACATGGGTGTTCACCGTTGAACTCAGCCATTGACTGAACAAACAGCTTTTGAAACAGTGACTCTTGTTTCTTGTCCAGCGATTGCGTTACACGAGTAAAAACAAATTGCAGATGAAAAAGTGCTTGCTTCGCGGTAAATGATGCACAAGTACAACTGTAATTAATAAAAGCTTTCGTTAATGAAATAGGCAAGTACGAAAGCGTCGGCCCACGCCTACTCGACAAAATGCGTCCTTTTTTATTTTGTAGATAGCCTTGCACCTCTGTCAGTAGCGCCATAAATCACGTGAATACGCGCCTAATTTCGCGCATAGCACAACGAACGTTCATTATAGATCGTCTGTGGCATAGGCATCACTTAATATCACATGCCTCCTCACTGCAAAAAACAAAAAACATACGAGCTTTACTCTGAATATTTTAATTGTTTCGCGTCCGACAAGACGGCTTTGCTGTCAAAAACACTTTTCTCAAAGCATATGTACTTTAAGGAGGCATGGAAGTTATTCTGTTGCTAGTCAGTGCTGCGTCTGAGGCTTCTTTGTAGTATTTCGTGAGGGGTGGTGTTGTTTGGTGACGTTAAAAAACTCATGCCTGGTTTGCGTTCCACCACTGGCCGCAGATTTGTGATGGACTTGTGACGATGGCCGGTTGAGTGCGATTAGATTCAATTGAAACACACTATGTTGTTAAGTTTGGTTTAAAAAGATCTAAATAAGCGGTCGACAAACGGTTTGGACTGGTACAGGCCATTTTTCAGAAGTTCAAGATGACACATTAGGGAGGAAGAAATAGAGTTCAAGGAATAGTTGTTGACCGAGAGCTCCCTGCCATAATATGATTTCTACTTAAACTAAAATTCTCAAAAGCGCTTTTTTTCTTCTGCTTAAAGCTCTTTGAATTGTAATTGCTTCTTTGTCTAATATACTCGTATCCTGCACTGTGGGAGACTACAGCTATCGTCTTAACTTGATGTAGCTGTGAATTATCATCATTTCCGTGTGACTTGCGCTTCGCAAACATGATACACTATCTGCTTAATAAATGAAACGGTGTATTGACAATCCACACAAGGAAAAAACATGAATACTAACTTCACAAAAATTCACCTAACGAAAAGTCACAAACACTGTTTTTTTCAGTTATATCACCGCAATATGCTGACCTTAGTAAAATATATAGCAGATGACACGCTGCCTGCATTCTCACCGTTTTTCTGCAGATGGCCGCTCCTTGGTGGGTATCATGGCGCTGTCACCGGCTCCCAGTAAAATGCTGACGGGAGATGGCGCTCTATCATCATCAGCGGCAAATCGACGCGAGTGTTTCCGGGGTGATGAAGTACGAACAACGCCTGAACAGTCAACATACGAAACACTTCAGTCACTTTCGGCATCCAATGAGTATCTGTCGCTCGTATTCGTGACAAGTCCGCTTGATGGTGTGATGACAGTGACAGCTTATTAGGGTTTTGTTTTGGACCGCGACCGCTGATGACCGGAGAGCATGAGGTCTCGCAGACGACACATTGCACTGTGCGCGTTGCATTTAAATAAAACCACCGCCTGATACAAGAAAGGAACGTTAACCACCAGTTAGACAACAATCACACAAGTGACCAAGTAAAACTATTGCCTCTGAACTCACGTTCCCGAGCGATGTCGCCACCAATCTCAGTGACGTCACTTGGTTCTGAGCAAATCGACGTGACGTCAGTGTGCGCGAAAACGACATCGAGTTCCGAGCTGCAACAAAATCATGAAAAAAAACAGGTTGCGTTAAAGCAGATAACCTGAAGCTGCAATCGTCACAAGATATTGGCTGAAAAACTACACAAAATGTGTTATGCTAAACATAAAGACTTTTGACGGGCGTTCGCAGTTGCATCTCCAACTACGGAAAATCGCTGTTTTCTGCCCAAAACTGCGTTCAGTAGCCAATTATTGAGTTGAAAGATTTGATATATTTTGTACTATGGTAAAAATCTTTCTCCGGAGAGGCTTTTGCAAAATAATCCACAGTTATGAACTTTTTGAGACAGGCCTAAATTTTGAGCTGATTTGAACAATATTTTGCATGTATTTCCAATAGTAAATGCAACTCATATGCCGGCTAAACTTGCAAAGCAGCTTTAAGTCTCAGGTTGAAGATCCACACCTGCAGGTCTCAATCAGAGGAAAACCATCGGCCCTGACTAAAGGCCTTCGCAGACGCAGTGACGCAATAAGCAACTCGTTTGAACACAAAACAGCCGCGACGAGCAGCGGATCACTTCCTTTAAATTTATGCGTGTTACGAGGAACTGAGGGTGATTCCAGATAGAAATGGAGGTCTTTGGGCCAAACGCTTGTCTTCGAATCGGCCAACTTTGGCCATGGTCCTTATAGAAAACAAATTTAGACCCAGGCCTAAGCTGACACTCGCGGTAAAAGTTCTTACAGGGTTCTTGTGGAAGAAAAAACGTCGCTAAGGTTGAAAAATATGACAGGGTTCATCAAAGGGCATACCAAGTGTAAAACATGGGATGAGGATCCCATTGCTTTTGTGCATGCTTCAAATCAATTCTCGTTTGTGATGGTGGACAAGCAAAGTACAGTCAAAACCACAACCTTTCATCGGCCGACAACACAGCTCTCCTCGTTCTGCTTTTCCGTCCTTTCGCCTTCGCATGCTTTCGACTGTGTTTGGATCGACTCGGAGATGATTGGGTGGAACGCGGGTCACGTGATGCTAGTTGATCACGGATCTCTGACAAGAGCTGCAAAAAACATCAATGATGTCATTTCAGACTGCATAGAACAAAAGTGCGGCATAAGCATAATTGGTAATTTCTGTTGCCGTATTTGCGACAATTTTTGATACAACTCGTTTTGACAGAAGACACAGTAAAGAAGTTCATCGAAATGGAGACGCACCCTTGCGGAGCCGATTAGCTCAACGGTAGAGTGTTCGCCTTTCAATCAGAAGGTTAGGTATTCGATCCACGACCGTTGAGTGACTCGCCGTAGCGTTCCTTGGGCAAGAGCGTTCGTCTCAACCACCCCGACAAAAGCTTTAATCAGGCTTCGGCCTGCCGCCGATTGTCGTTAAATACATCTGTCGCATTGCGTGCGATCATAAACAAACAGGGAAACGCACCTTGACGTTCTGTGTTCGTGCTGCCTGGTAAACTGATAAATCACAACAGGCAGCGAAACTCTTGTGCAACCCAACATATAAAAGGGCGTGTTTTGTCGCTAGTAGCCTCAAAACTATTTTATACCACAACAGGTCGTAGTGTGAAAACATAAATACACCTTATGAACTTCTTTAGCATTGCTATCGTTGCCCGCAGACGTCATCGGGCCGGACGGTTGACTGATTCCAGTTGCAGTGTGCACAGCTTGGTCACGTGACGGCATGGAAGTTAAGAGACGAACGAGGACGTTCTGCAGCGTGGTGGCGCTGTGGGGCGGTGCGGGAAATTGCGGTGTGGTACTTGCTGGTGCGTCGACCTTGGATGAAAAGTAAACGCGCCATGTGGAAGGAAACAAGAAGAAAACTTGGTCGCGTTTCATCGTTCCGTAAAACTATGTCGCTGAAAACCATAATTTTTATGGCTGGCTGACTAGAACTAATTTCACTTAGAAATGTTTGTGAAACGTGAGACGAAATCTACTGTTCAGCAGAGAAACGTGCTGGTCTGACAGAATAATCCATGTTTCTGGCATGCTTTTGACAAAGTGCTTTTTTTAAAAGCACATTCTCAAGCAAAACATTCCAGAAAAAACATCAGCAGATCGCGTTTTGCGTCCAGCTTGCCTGCTGCTGTGTATTGCGCAACGTAAACTGCTACCTGCTGCGGAGCGGGATTTCGACGATCGATCAGTTCCAGGCCTCGACGTATATGAGACTGGGCCATTTCCGTTTCCTGCCGCTTAATCACAGCCTGAGCATCCGCGTTGCGCGTGGCAGCCTTTTCCAGGGCTCGTTCCAGCCGCTCGACCGCAAGTTTGTATCTAAACAGGAAGCGACCCACGTCAACAGCCCATGAAGTCAGCGCAAAGCTGGTTGAGAAAGGTGATAAATAAATGTGGCCTCATTCACGCTCAATGACGTCACTTCGCTTGTTCGTACGCGGGTGCACTGCACAAACAGGAGCGGGCACACTGATATGCACCTGACCATAAAAACCACTCGGCAGCTTAATTTAATTGAACAAGACATCACCGACGAGGTGTGCTTGCGCGACTAGCAAGCGCTGATTTCGCGCTTGAAAACACTTTCCTCCGATAGAAGCGCGTTCACAGCACCTTTCGTCGAACTGGAAACAAAGCTTTCCTTCGCGAAAGTTGGCAGAAGAAAATCCAACTACTGCAACAAATGCAGTGAAGTTTTCACTTTCCACGACATAGGAACGTGACAAATCGGAAGAACGCACTGGCGCGTGGACAAAAGCAAGCGTTTCGCAGCGAGTTCAACCTGACCGGAGGCCGCGCAATACCCGTTAGCAGTCTTGCTCTTCTTTCGCACTTCTTCGTTGGCGTCATTCAAACTCGAACCCAACTCGCTCAGCTTTTTCTCCGCAGCCGATAAGTCTTTCCGCAACGCTTTGTTTTCTCTTTGAAGGTTTTCCAACCTGGAAAACATGCAAGGGAAGTCGTTTAAAGATGGCAGCGTGTGGCTTGGAAGGAGGATTTCCAAGTCATCTTAAACAAAGCTTCATGCGCACCTGTCAGCACGAAACTGCAAAAATCGTAGAAATTTTCCAGGGTTAATCGCATGTTTGATTTCTTGCAGCCGTGCTGCACGCTCCTACTAGAACAGTGGTTTTCAAAGTGAGCGGAATCGTCTCCTTGGGGGAGATTTTGAGAAGCAAAGGGGTTGAAACGCTCAACCTCTGCCACTAATCGATCATTCTATTAACTTCAGTTAACGATCATTGAGTTACCTTAATCGGCTGTGACCTTAATGCTCTCAAAGCAAAGAACCCGCTTGTTGATTCATAAGCGAGGTGATCTACGACTGTACTTCACTAAAATGTCTCCCAATATTTCAAAGCTTTGTGAAGACCGCCAAGCACATCCATCTCACTGAACTGGGGACCATGGTATGTGTCGATTTCTTTAAATACAATTCTCTAAAGATACTACCTTGTGTTTACTTTATCAGGCTTGGGGGGTGACAACGATGTGTCGAGAGCGAAAAGGGGGCGATGAAACAAAAAAGTTGGAGAAACACTGTACTAGAAACTTTACAAAACAATGAGGTTTGAATGAGTTTCTCCGGCGGTGAATATGAATGACAGCCGCTGATGAGTAATCGCCGACAATCATCGGTCACTTCAGCACCGAACAAACCCGACCGATCAATAGCAGTTTCATGAGACGGCTTTTACTCATCAGCGGCTGTCATTCACATGCTGCAATGGAGGGTTGGTGACCTCGGCTCAGTGCATGGATCCGAAGAAGTCGGATCTTTTGCATCTATTCCGTAGAACGTCTGGAGTAGCTGATTTTTACTTTTTGAAACATTTTGGATTTTGAAACTTCTGCATAGATCAGGTTCGCAAAACCACGCGATCAAGGTTTGATTGCATAGCGCTGGTCGTCACTGGCAACTGAAGAACGCAGATTCAAAAGCAACGAGACGAACTATGCCATCGATATGTGGTACATGGCATTCAGCGGCGTCGAAAGATGGGAAACCAGCCGGTAAGACGGAAAACACGCAACTATTAAAACTGGGCAGCACAAGTGGTGGTGGTGGATAGCGCTGAGCGATGCTTCAAGGATCGTTCCAAAGCAATAAACTCGGCGTCGCTTCGCACACAAAGGTTATCTTGGGCATGCGGTCAACACAGCCGTGGCGAGTGTCCCGACGCTTCACCTTTCGCAAACTTTGGCCAGTTCGCTCTTGAGTGAGTCGATCAGCGCTCGCTTGTCGGTCAGCTCGTTCTGCATCGTGGCAGCGATCCTTGCAGCGCGACCGTCGACGCTCTGCACAGCGTGCAACGTGTCCTGGCAAAGAAGGAACTTTTGAAAACGTCTGAACGGTTGGCTGTTTGCGCAGAAAACGAAACAGCTCGGGATAGAGGTTGCGTTCCACTGAAGTCGCATCTTGCAACACCATGCTAAGCTTAGTCTAACACTCGCCGCCTAGACCAGTGGTTCTTAACCTGGGATAAATTTACTGGACCATAAATTGCAGAAAATGTTATTTTTTATAAATCATTCTAAATGTCAGAGTTGGTTCAATTTCATATTTTTGAGAAATGAGTACCATTGAGTGCTTTGGGGGTAAACCTGGTAATCTTGTTTGATAAAAGGGGGTAAGATATGTAAAAAAGGTTTAAGAACCACTGCCCTAGACCACAAATACAGGCAGGATGCTGTTATGTTAAATAAATAAATAAATAAAAAACAAATAAAAACGAAAGCAATCAAAATGAAGTTTTGATCTGAATATTCATTCAGACATTTAAACGAAGGATGAAGCAAATAAAAAAACGGCAAATAAGCGAATAAGTAGATGAGGTCTGTCATATCGCAAATGCTTAGAAGCAACTTTCGCTACACCAGGACACTAACGACAGACGATAGCATTCTCATCAGACCTGAACTTCTTGGAGCTCGCGCTTTTTGCGGCTGATCTCGTTCTTCATCCGGTCGCTCTCCGCCTCGAACGTTCTGCCCAAAGATCTCAGTTGCTTTGACAACGAGTCGCGTTCCTCGATCAAGTGACCGACCTGCGTTGAGAAAATGCTCAAGTTGCAGAGATGTGCAAGAAAGACACCGAACACACAGGGCTTTAAATCGGGCAGGAAGGTAATTGGAAAAACTTCCCATATTGTAAGATTTAGCGGACAACTGTGAAAACGTTTTGTTCCCATACGTAGTTCCATCCGATCCGGGTAGAAAACAATTCCGCTTAAAGCAGCCTATGCATTAAAAATCTCTTTTCAGCCGAACTTGGAACAGTAAAGCGTTGCATATTGAAGAAAATAACACAACGGCTTAAAGAAAAGAAGGTATTGACTGTTGCACCAAAAAGTACATGTTGCTAGGATATAATAAACACTTTCCACTGGCAACAAGGCAGCGCAGTTTCATTCAGGTAACTAGTAATTCCCTTCGTAATTATCAGCAATAAAAGCTTCAGTATATGGGTTTGGGCTTTTCAAATATCCATGTGATCGAGTCCTCAGTGCAAGCTAATTTACTTCTCACTACGTTAAAATGCCCAGACAAAAAACTATGGTCTCATCGATTTCATCACGAGAAAAAAATTTGGAAGGAAAGTTTTCTTAAAAACAATACGCTTTAAATGATACCAATGTGCGTTTCATATCCTTTACCTTATGAAATGCGATGTAAAACTAAAACGCGACCAAAGAACCAAAACATTGTCAAAAAAAGACAACACCATGCATGCCCAGTACGCATTGGCTGGTACATGCCTGGAAACGCGACTCTTTCAGCTCATAGTCGACTTCTCCTTTCTCGATGACGATCCTCTCCACCTCCCGCTCGATGCCTCGAATGTCTTCAGCAATCTTTTCCTTCTCGTGCATCAAATTCGAGACCCTCAGTTCATAGTCCGCAATTTTTTCGTCCTGAGATTTGAGACGACTTTCTGCCTTTTCAAGATCACGGCTTTTTTTCTGCACACAAATTGGAATTTAACCATGTAGCAGCTAAGGAATAAAAATGATATGTGCAAGTTGTTTAATTTTCCAGCCGCTCTCTCCATCTTGCAATAGACACAGTCAGATGGGGCATAGTAACTTCACTTCGAAAGCATAACGCAGAAGATTGCATGCACCATTTTACATTCAGTTTCATGAGCATGTCACAAGTCTACAACATCGGCGTTATAAAAGCATTTAAACGTTTTATTATGGTTCCGGATTGTATCTAATATACATTCAAGTGGTACCCCAAATGGCCCTGGTTGCCGAATGTTAAATCTCCCAATGACATATATTTTAAGCACAGTAGAATTAAACAACTCAATGTATACAAGCCTTTCGACCTTTGTGGCGTCATCAGTGGAGCAGTTCTACCTGCGCTGCAGCGAACACACCAAAGCAACCATGGAAACGCAAATGTATAGGCTTTGGTGGATGGTTTGTTCTAGCGGTCAACGAGAACCGTATTTATGTTCACATCCTGTCACTTACCATTAATTCATCTTCCAGTCTACTTTTGTCAAATCGCACTGTATCGGCTTCTTTCGTCAAATTTCGGATCGCTTCTGTCTTGCTTTCGAGCTGGTGACGCAGCTGCATCGAAATGCGCTCCCGGTCATCGCCGACAGAACGAGCGCGCTGCAAAGCTTCATCGTGCTTCTTGAAATTCACGGACAACTCGCTGTGTTCGCGCTCGAGTCTAAGACATAAAGTAATAATCTGCTTTCCGAGACACGTAGATACCCGCCTCGCGCAACTTTTATCAGCGCTTATATAATTCCAATAACAGTTGCATCGACTTTACTTCTCTTCACATTTTAACCCAACTTGCAAAAAGAACTGTAACCGCGTTATGACGACCAAAGCATCAAGGTTTGATCAAATAATATGGTAGACTTCGATAAAATACACTTTCATCGTATTCAATACCATATGCATTTCAGAAGCTGCGATGAAAATAGTAAGAATGACGACTACAATGTGGTTGTATGATGATTAACCAACGAATAAAAATGAGTCACTCTCGCTGAGTGATTCACGCACCGTCTTCCGTGATTATTTTGACAATGTTGATCGCAATTCATTGTTGCAATGGCCTTATCAGATTAGCTGCGAGTACATCATATTGCAAGTTGAAACGAGTGAGCAACAAGGAAGTGTCCGACTTATGGAAGGTCCCAACGCCTGAGGGAAACAGCATCTCTGGCCCCTTCACACCAAAGGAGCTTGCTACTGGCCTCAACCACCTGGAGCCAAAAAATCTCCGAGATTGGATTCCATTTTCCGGGAGTTTACACTCCACGGCGGGTCAGCTCTCAAATCTTGGTTATGCGATTTCTTTATTTCCTAAGCTGAAACTCAACCGCAACAACGAAACCCTGCTTTTCTGCTCCGAGCTCAAACACCTCGAAGTAACGTTAAGCAGGATGCTCACGTATCGCCTCGAGTGACTTCACAAGAAGCTGACATCACGCGTCGCACTCTTGATGCGGTTTGATGTCTCGGGCTGGGGTGCTGGAGCAACAACGTTGCGATTGCCCTCTTAGCCCTGGTCCATTCAACCGCAGCATACTGTGCTCCGCCTGGTGCCGCAGTGCTCACACCCGCCTTATCGACCCCGCCATCAGCGACGCCTTGTGAACTGTGACTGGATGCCTGCGTCCTACAACAGCACACAATCTTCCAATCATCGCCGCATCCAATCTGCTGAGCTTCGTCGCAATGGGGCCACACTGTTTGCAGCACGCCGTGCCCTTGGAGCCTCTGAAACACCTGCTCCATTCAGGGCTCACCCGTCCATCGAATGCAGATGCACGGCATCTCAAATCGAAACAGCCAATTGTACCAGCCGCACAACTCATCAGTTCATCTGATGACGACAACAATAGAAGTGCGGGGCTCTGGGCGGATCACCGATGGAATGCGGAGTGGTTAGACAACACTATGAGACTCTGTACTTTCATCACCGACATGAGCACCAACCCTACTGGAATGGCCCTGCCAAGAACAGCGTGGGTCCGGCTTAACCGCCTCCACACCTGTGTCGGACGTTTCCGCTCTTGCTTGTACAAATGGGGTATGGTCTCCTCTGCGGCCTGTAAGTGTGGCGCAGAAGAACAAACCGTCGACCATGTTGTCCTCCAATGCCCAATTCATCAACCTCCCCATGGAGCGCATGGCCTGATGGTTCTGGATGATGAGACTATCGAATGGCTGCTCAACACCTGCACGAGATCTAGTGCGGCCTACCAGTGGATTGAAAGGACTGCTCATATGATGAAGAAGAAGAAACAAAACGAGGTCCGACTACGGCGTATTTTTGAACTGGTCAATGTTTAGGCCCAGTGCAACTCAAAGTCTTGCTTCACCTCAGACCCGGCTTATATCTAAGTTAAGGAAAGTAGGCCATGACTGGCGTGATGTCGAAGTATTCAATCGCACAGCTGAAAACACATTTAGTGAAAATTGTGTTGAGTGCAATACCGGTGCACACAAATTTACTGTCCCGTTAGTCAAAACTACAACCAGTCAGTGGAGAGAAATGCGTGAACGCACTTGCGAGTTTTTTCATCCAAGGTCCGTTTCGCTTCGGTGACTTCGATCAGCTTTCGGTCGGACAAGCTCAGCTGAGCTGTCAGTCTTTCAACCTGGAGCAATGAAAAAAAACACAGTAGCATCCTAAAGAAAAACGGCGTTTAACGCAAACCAAACCAAATGTCAACAATATCTCATTTAGCCAAATATCAATTTGACAGCGAGCACTGCGAGGGGTATCAAGAGCTGAAAGAGGCAATTCTAGCGAGCTGTGTACTCTTTTGAAATACGAGCCGATCAGTGCTTGAAACTCAGCAGGAGCATATCGCACTTGCTGATCTTTTTCTTGTAAGAACTGCAACGCGCTTGTTCTTTCAATGGCGGCGTCCGATATTTGACGTTCCATAGCCTCCAACGCAGTCTTAGCGCTGCTCAGTTCTTCGCGCAGTTTCGTGTTAGATTGGGTAATTTCGGAAATCCGCTCTTCATCCTGTGCGGCAGAAAAAAGGCACTGTGTTACGGAACTTTTTGTCGATAATAAAACGTAGTTTTATCGGAGAGTACAGCGCGGATGCGTGCACGGAGTCAAAAGCAGAAGCAAATAGCACAAGCGTTGGTATCATACTCAACGACGCTTTAAGTCGCACCTTGATCCGCTGCGCGTTTTCCGCCTCGTTGACCTCGCGGGCCACTGTGGTGTTCAACTCACCACGAAGTTGAGCCACTATCTCGCGCAGTCGTGAAACCTCAGCCGATTTTTCCTGATTCGAAGTTCTGTTGGAAAGAAGACCGTGCACAATGACCGCGGTACAACAATAAGTAGTTCCGACACGTCTGACACGAACATTAAGGTTCGTTGCGCTCCATATGGATTTTCATATTTCCACATAACAAACCAAGTAACTTTTTCTGCTGACTGCCGTGAACGACAAATGATTACTAAGCACGACATATAAGATGGACCGCAGTGAGATAATGCAGAGTCGTAGTGAGTTTTCAGCATGGTGATAGCAGAAAGGTGCCAGCAATGTCACGATGCCGTCCAATTAGAGCAAGCATGTTATTAAACTTAGGACGAAACTCTCGACTCGGTTCCCGTGCCTATTGCAACCTATAGCACACATTCAGTTAATGAGCGGATGTAAATCGAGCGACGAAACTGAACACAGCCAGCGCGATCAAGCGATTCAACAAAGCGGTTGTAATGACTTTGACTGTCGCTCGTTAACCGAACCTCAGCCCAGCAACTTCTTTGGAAATGTCGGATTCTTTCAGCCACAGGTCGTGGCGCTGCTCCTTCTCCGAATGAAGATCGTCGTTCGCTCGGTTTAGGTCGCTCTGTAGTTTGTCAATGCTGCGGAGGACAAACAAAAAGTTTCACCTTCTGCAAAAGCTACTGGCAACTACAGGTTAACTAAATACAAGCGTTACATTGTTAGTGTTGAGTAAACAGACAAGGCTACATCAGTGATGTATACAGTCGTGCCAAGTTGGAAAAGAAAACAAGACCTACCGCCTCGCAGTGAATGAGCATCTTTCGCCAAGCTTTTTAATACAAAACTTGGATAACTGGTTTAGTGTTGGAGCATTCAAATAGTTTCTGTAACTTGGGTGGGTGAGCGTCAAATATTGATAACGCTAAAAAACAAGCGCATGTGTCCTTGGGAAACAATGAAATTCATTTTTTTAGGAAGAAATCAATATGAAACAAAATACTGTTGCTGTGAAATACACCATTGAAAAATGCCAATTGTGTTAACGGGTAGAATTGTGCAGTGCTCCAGTTATTTCATGTTAAGCATACAGTGCTCGAATACCGGGTGACGTTTAGAGTTGAGACGATGTCTTGCGAACCATAGCTCAGAAGTTAAGCAAGAACTGTAAAAATTGTTAAAACATACTCAAAAGGCATAAAAACAAGACTATGCAACATAAATTGTGTGGTGTTACTAACTTTTCCGGTTTCGCAAAAATCATGCGTTTACCAGCTGAAACGCATTTTTAACCTGGAGACCAGAATTTACATCAGGCCCCAACCAACAGGCAGCATCACACCTCTGTTGCTGAGCTGCAGTTTCAACTTTCAACTTCTCGTTGGCGTCGGTCAGTTGCCTGACGTCGTGTTCTGCCGCTACAAGCTTCGCTTGCAGGTCGCCCTTTTCCGCGCAGAACTGCTTGCGTACCTGTAACCATGACCGTGTTTGAAAAACAACATTGTGAAAGCAGCAACTGAAACAGCCTTTTGACCAAATTGGCACACGTTGCAAAAATATTAACAACTCCTTTCAAATGTGATGGAACACTTGCGAAAGTGAAAAAGCACCTTTACTGGCGCAAGTGCTGTTTCAATCCACAGCAGGGCAGTTTGATATCAATTAGTACGTTTTATGTTTCCATGTCCAATCGAAGATCGGCTAGGCAGGCATGTAGCCAGGTTTTGAGGTTGGGGAGCAAAATACAATCTTAGGGGGCGAGATTATTTGTTTTCATTATACGTTTGAAACAAATTTGTTTATTAATTTGCGAAGTATGGGGAAGCGGTAAAAATAGTGAGGCACTGACCCCGAATGCCTCTCTGTGGCTACGGGCCTGCTGCTAGGCCGTGTATCTGCTTAGCCGACTACAGTCGACCTTTTGCTGCTTCGGTTTCCATGTCCATAACGTCATTCGTGCGTGACGGACACTTAAGTGAAAAAACGCACGTGACAGTATCTCACTGCTGCGAGCGCTAGTTGGTGCTGGAAAACATGGATCCTGATCTGCAGTTCTAACAATCTTACAATTTTTGCCTGTATTCTGTACGTTGTACATGAAGTTGGTCAAGCCACAGATTAACATGAAAACAGACGTGCATATGTCATGCGGAGGAATGCATTTTTTGTAATACACAATTATTTGATCAGAGTAGATTAATTCAGAAGTAGTGCTTCCTCAATGGAGCAAGTGAAAGACAAAAGGTGTTCAAACGACTAATTTAACAAACGTGGGCCAAACAAGGTTGAACAAGTGCTCTACCATCGCCTGTCAAAAAAACTGTCTACGCAACAATTTCAAGACATCAGCAAAGTGATGTTTGACGCAATACACCACACCAGATATTCAACGATAACCGCACATCTAAGCTCGCTTGTACAATGATACCGCACAAAGTCGCGATTTGTCGACTTGTGCCTACACGCTAAATTGCATTGGTATTGTTTCTCTACCAATGAACCTTAACGACTCTACACTAGGACCTTTTTCAACATCGGCAAGGAAGGCAGTCTCAGACTAGCCAGAGAAACCAGTAACTTGGGTCACAATTCAAGTGACGCAATCCGTCTCAGCCAACACCTGTCCACTTCGATTACAAGGCCTGCGGATTACGAAGTGATTCTGCTAAGCCACCAAAATCATTTCCTGAAAACGATACTAAGCCAACTCGTCGGTCTAGTACATCGGCCATGGAAACGCAGTAAATGACGCACCGTCAACATGTAAACGGTAAAAACATTTTTCAGGGAGCATGCAAACACTTATCATGGTGAGCACAAATCGAATTAAAATTTAACGATAAAGTACCGAGGTGAAGGGATTGACTGGTGAAAAGACCAAGAAAGACCGGGCTGCGTGTTTCCACACCAAGGCCAAGACCGGTAGTAGTCGTAAAAAAGCGAAACTTAGACCGAAATCCTTGTCGAGAGCGGGGACACGATAAAAACGAGCTCTTTAGCTGGACAAGTGCAATATCGCAAAAATACAAGCCAACGGCCGAGGCTATGCTAGAATCCATAAGGTACGAAATCCTATCAAAGCCTGAAAAATTTCCAATCCCAGATTTAGGACAGGTACAACATGTGTGTGTGCATCAAAAGCTGACACCAGCGGTGGTTCGTTCCCACACCCCAGTCGGTACGTTGGCGACTTCAATTACCAGCATGTCAACTGGGGTTACAACAAAACATCCCCAGACGGTGAGAGCCTGGACTTCTGCGCAACATCCAAGAATCTTGGACTGTTGTACAATTCAAAGGAAACAGCCAGCTTCTTCACTCGCCGCTGGAACGTCGGCACCAACCCATACCTGGCCTTCGCGAGTTTCAGCCAGGACAGCCGACTGCCGGACAGACGTGTCCTAGGAAAGTTCCCGCGGTCACAACATTGGCCTTCCCTCATAACGCAACCAAGATTCAAGGTTCCTGCTCACAGCGATCCGGTGAAGCGTTGGAACTTTCGCAAGACTGATTGGAAGCGCTTTTGCCTTCTCACAGGTGATTCCGTTGAGAGATAGCCACTTCCGGACACACCAGATGTTGAGAGGGCATACCAGGATTTTTGCGAGAGCCTACTTTCTGCGGCTAATCAATGTATCCCACGTGGCCGTCGGAAGAACTATGTGTCATGCTGGGACAAAGATTGCGAGACCCTCTATCGCTCCTTTATCCGAGCCCCAGTGGGGACTGCCTCTGACAGAGCGGCCTCGTGCCTATTCTCTCGACTACAACAGAAGAAGCATGAGCGATGGGAGGAAGCTGTCAATTCCATCGACTTTTCGTACTCTAGCCGCAGGGCGTGGAGAAGAATCAATAAACTTATCGGCAAGTCTGGACGCTCGTTTCACCAGTGCCCCGTCTCGGCAAATTCCATCGCCTCGCAACTCGTGAAGAACGGGGCACACAGGACCGGCGGCCGCGAGTCCACCAGGCTCGTCAACAAACAGCTGTCCGACCTATGGAAGATTCCAACACCTGAGGGTCACAGTATCTCCGAACTCTTCAGGCCGGAGGAGCTTGCTGCTGCTCTCAGACGCCTGAAGCCAGGAAAGTCTCCGGGATCGGATTCCATTTCCCGGAGTTTATACTCCACGCCGGGTCGGCTGTCGAATCTTGGTTTGGCGACTTCCTCAATTCCTGCATGCGCCAACTCAAAATTCTAAAGATCTGGAGAAGAGCACTAGTAGTTGCGATCCCTAAGCCAGAGAAGCCACTGGGGAACCCAAAGAGCTATCGTCCCATATCTCTGCTGTGTGTCCCCGTTAAAATCCTCGAGAGACTCATCTACGCTCGAGTAGAAACAATCATTGACCCACTGCAGGCGGGCTTCCGACATGGGAGGTCGACCGTAGACCAGGTCACCCTGTTGACACAGGACATCGAGGATAGCTTTTCAGCTAAAAAGAAGGCCGGAGCTGTG
>JGI24159J19872_10004712_pt1 | contig 17450 bp, 7 predicted proteins | sample Ectturendosymbi4_FD_19872 | JGI IMG/M metagenome (IMG submission 19872) | reverse complement strand
AATTTGTTTATTTTAGATCATAACTTTTGAACCAGAAATGCTAGAAAGTCGATCAAAGGCTCAAAAGACTCGGACTCAAGCCTAGTTTCCAATGAAAACTTAAGTGAAACACTTTGGGGCCTAGCAGTTGGGCCTTAGGCCAAGCAACATGAGCCAAAATGACCCCAAAACTACTTCACTTATGATGTCAGTCATGAAAAATCCACACCCCCCAACAAAAAATTGTTTTCAAGTGCAATCTACTAGACTGGCCGATCCGTTTGAGCCCTTGAACAGCTCTCTAGTGCAATCGGCAGAGGAGCTAAGGCGTTGGTAAGTAAACCAAAAACTGCTGTTTTTTAGGCCGAAATCGAAGTACGAATATATTGTAGACCGGTTCTCAAATTGTTAAACTACGTAAGTGGAAGTCGGTGCACTTTCAACTCTTCAGTAGCCTTTTCTTTTTGTATTACTTGTAAATAGGTGCGCTTGCGGTCATCCACACTCTTTTCGATTTTGCGCAGAGAGTGAGTTCGCATCTGGCAGACCTGATGATTGTATTAGTGTGAGGTGGCATCAGGTCAGCCTAACCCATGTTATGGTTGATGGAGAAAAGTTTCAGGTGGCTGTAAAAAAAAGAGCTGAAACTCACTCAGTGCATGCTTCTACGGTCTTGTTATCTGTATACAAAAGGAGAACTTCTTCACGCCCATAATTTTATTTTTATGAGTAATTCAGTTCATGCATATATGACGCCTTCGCTATATTTAGCCTACTTACTTTTCATCAACAATCGTATGATATTTGAGTAAAGTAACTTCGTTAGTGCTCAAACTGCTCAGTGAGACTTATATTTTCAGTGTAGTTTTTGTGATAAACTTTAGTTGAAGGAAAGTACATTTTTTGTTTTTGAAAACCAGGTGTGGCAGACCCGACGTTAGTATTAAAGTGACAAAAATTGAGCGATAATATTCCAGGGGAGATGGAAACTGTCCCACTTACTTGTAGTTGTATGCCATACTGCTTTTCAATGACTGTTGAATAATTTTGACCCTAACACTACTGGTTCTGGCATGTGTACCTGTACAAAATGATTTTTTATGGAACTGAGATCAAGCTATATAAAAATATAGATTGGATTCTATTGGATACATGCTATAAACTTAACAAGCTGTAAAGTTGCATATGAAAACTCTAATGAGAAATAATGAAACAATTGAGGGATTTGTTTGGGCTTCAATTACAGGATGTTTTATGAAACTGGCAAATATATGTTAAACTCACAAAAACTGCCAAGTAGCGAGCCTGTTTTCCCAGCTAAAACCTTTGGTACTGTAAGTGTTTCCTTGTTTTGTAAATTCTACGACAAATGTTGTACTTGCCCCAAATCCAGTCCGTGAATTGTGTAAAATATTTTTGAGCTGTCTTTGGCGAACTGTTTCTTCAAATGCCTAATAACAAATTGATCTAATCATGTGGAACATGCAGTGAATGCTTATATCATTCTTTTATAAATTACATTTCAACAAATGAATGCTATACCACACAGCAAATAATGAAATATAGCATGTTAACACTTTCAGTGCCAGCTTAATTCACGCAGTTCACACAAAAACAGCCTATTCGCAAGGGGCTTTGCACGGGCATAATTCCGGCGTCGTAAGTGCTAGAGAACTGTTCAAATGCTCAAAAGACTCAACTAGCCATGTAGTTTGCAATGAAAAAAAATTTTTTTGTTTCGTGTTTCAGATTTTTTGTGGTTAGATGGTTGTATTTCGCTGAAGTTTATACTGGAAACTAGGCTACAATCCGAGTCTTTTGATACTTTGTATGACCTTCTGGAGTTTCAGGTTCAAAAGTTATGATCTGAAGTAAACAAAATAATTGATTGATCCCATAATTAGAAAATTAATTTATTGTTTATTTTAGATCATGACTTTTGAACCAGAAATGCTAGAAAGTCGACCAAAGGCTTAAAAGACTCAGATTCTAGCCTAGTTTCCAGTGAAAATTTTAGTGCAATACTTTGGTCTACCAGTTGGGCCCTAGGCCAGGTAACATGAGCCAAAATGGCCAAAAACCTACCTCACTTATGATATCGCTCACAAAAAGCCTCAAACTCAAAACCAAAAAATTTTTTTTCGTTGCAGACCAGAAGACTTGCCGAATCTTTAGACAGTTTGAACAGCTCTGTTAGTAAGGCAACCGAAAACTGCTGGCTTTGGGCTGATTTCAAAATGTGAATACATCATACCCATGGAGCCAAGGTGTTAACATGTTTGATGCAAATTACGTTGTGCAAAATTCAAGTGTATAAAGTGGAAATTCAATTGTATAAAAATGAATTACGTTACTGTTTATACTCAGGGCCTTGTCAAGACAGGCATATGAACATCATTTTAAAAAGATGAAAGTTAAACAATTATTTGAAAAAAATGATCAAATGCTCATTTGGACTAGGATTTTGCAATACAGGGTTTAAATGTATTTAAAACAGCTATGTCCAACCAAAATGGCTTACAGAGCCAAAAATCATGTCACTTCCTTGACCAGGGCCGCACATTGAATGACATATTAATGAGGGCCGCACATTGAATAGCTTACTGTGATCTTAGCAAACTAAATTGAGCTTAAGCTAATGTACTGAAAGCATTCTAATCCTAATTGCAATGGTAACAGATGTGATATAGTGGCACTCAGACCACCTGCATTAAAATTTCAAATTGAAGATTATGAAAATAAGAACAGGTTGTCAGTATGTAGGATACTTTTACTACAGCGAACACCTAAACTGCGCCACACAAAACCTTCGACTGGGTCGCGCAGGCTGTGGGTTGGACATAGCTGAGTTAAAAGGTTACTTTGCACATCTTTGTTTTCTCCGCACTGTGCCTGATCTTGCTACACAAATGTGTGAGCCCTTGTGTAGCCATGTGCAACAACCTATCAAAAACTCTATGAATACATGTTACACCCATCAGTCATACCCGATGCTTCATTGCTCCTAAATATTTGCCTGATACACGCAATATGTGAAATACAGTTTGCAGCACCAAATATTAAAGATTTAAACGTGAAAAGTATAGTTACATGCAACTGTTTTCTGCATTATTTTAAAAACAGTAGGTCTTTTATGTGCGAATACACTAACAGCAATGAATTTGTAACATGAGACTGAACGTTTTGTTGCGAAGTAATTAGTGCTTACATTTTCCTGCATATATACATCGTAGTTAGTGTGTTCGCCAAACTATTTTCTGTGTGTGTTAACTTGGCTAATTGTACGAAATGTTTTTTCAATGTAAATAACCATGCTTAATTTTATTTTATATTGTGTGTGACAAGATTTTCAAGAGCCCTTGTTGACCTTACTGTATGATTTGTGCTATTTGCTGCATGTGCAATGTACTCAGTTTGAAGTTGTGTGTTTGAATTTATTTGAGCAGTTTGTAGAAGGCTGAAAGCATATAAAATAGCCTAAGTAAAAATATGTTCAGGTTTGTAGTGTTTGATGCAGCATCATTCGTGAATTCAAATTTGTTTTTGTTTTTTTGTTATACAGCCTGTAAGCTTAGGCAAATATTATCTGTTAGAATAATAATTTTTCTGGAAGATGGTAAGAATTGAAGAAAGTGAGTATCATTAGACATGCTATTATATTTGAAAAACTCTGCTGTGACACCTTGTGAAGTTTATTTGTTTCAGTTAGTTTAGCCATTAAAGATGTCAACTCAAAAAAATTTTATTCAACAGCAGTCCCCAAAGTCTGCCTGCACACCGGATACGGCTCGCAAGCTTTCTGAGGAATGCCTAACACCTTAGGAGCCAGTGTACGACATACTTGTGCTTTGAAATCTCGAATGAGCCACTATTTTCGTGCTACTTTGAAACTCCATAACTTGCCAGCTGATTGTACTAGAGAGCTACTCAAACCCTGAAGATGTGACGAGTCTTATAGTTTGCATTTTAAAAAATTGGAAAGATTTGGATTTCGGATTTTTCATGGGTGATGTCATAAAAGGTTTTAGGCCATTTTGGCCCAGGTTACCAAGCCCTGGAACCCAACCACTAGAGGGAATTTTTTGACTCAAGTTTTCATTAACTAGGATAAAACAAAAAGTTATGGCTGAAAAAACTAAATTTGGATAAAAGCTACCCAAAAAGGATTTTTGTCCAAATTTTGGTTATTTTGCCATAACTTTGGTGGTGCAACAGTTTGGCCAAAACACTGCAAATCAATAAATTCCCCAAGGGATTAACATTTTGAGAGCCAGCGTACGATATATTCATACCTAGAAGACTATTTAGCACTTACGCTTTTTGTGTACCTTGTTCCAGGGTTTTGCAATGCATGTGACACACTGTGTGTGTGATGTATTAATTGTCTGTATTAGTTGTGGAATGTTTTCTGCACTTGCGGCCATTATTCTTCTGCTTGTTTTCAACTGTGTAATGTAATTGTGACCATGTTTTTGTCTCAAAGCTGTCATGTACGTTTCCTTGAGACAGTGACCTTAAGAACATAACAAAAGTTTTGTACTGACAGCAGAACTTCTTTTTTGTTCTGCATGGCCAAGTAATAAAAGTAGTAAAAATGTCATCTCATAGTAATAAAAACGTCACCTCATCAGTTGAATCCTCAAATTTACTGCTTGAGGTTGACCCTGCGGTGTTGATTTTACTTGGCAGAAGGTGGTAACTTGGTTTTCTGGGAATCCCCACTCTGACAGATGCTTAATTTGATTAATGACACTGTTGACTTTTTTCTGCGCAGTGCACTTTACCTTTCTTTGAAGTTAAATATGCAATTAAGTGATATAAACATAAAACTAAAAACAACAGTTCTGTGCAAATATACAGTTTATGCAAAAATTTGATGTGATTAACCAGACTATTTTTCTCACCTATGAATAGTTTTGGTTCGGGATTCTAGAATCCTATGTGATAAAGCAATTTGTGCATTCAACCGATATGCAATTAACTGGAGCCATCCATACAAGTATAAATTAGGCTTAGTAAATCAGAGTCTTAATTAAATTTGTTCTAATTATGCAGAAATTAGTAGTAGGTTAAAGAAACTGTAATGCAACAACCAAAAATCTATATGAAATTTTCTTGGAGATTTTGATAAACAACTTTTTTTCATTGAAGAGATTCTTTATATGAAGCAAAAATACTTTACATTGCAGATGACTACAATTAACAAAGCTATTGCATGGTTATTTCTTCTGCATATTTCTAAGATGCACTCTATTCAGTGTGGGTACTTGACAAATACACATTTTTCTACACTGATTAATTATCACATAGCAATATTCTTGCTAATACTGCCTAACAGTGTCGGAATGCTATTCAGCCTTTTTATTAGCCAGTGTTCATTGATGTAGTCACTCATGTCATGTAAGTGTATTACAAGTTAATTTGGATTAAGGACACACAATACAATATGCATGTGTGGCTTTGGAAGGTTTTTGTGTATCAGTGGTGAAGCAGTTGTGTACTGGCTGATATAGGTATCACTTATGGAAGAATTGTTTTCCTATTCAGCATTATTCAATTGGTTTTAATCAGTCCTTATTTTAGGAGGTACAATGAGTCTGCACTTCAAGATGTAGCTACAGTGTAGAGTAGTGATGCTTTCCTTACCCAAAGCAGTTCTATGGCTTCCAGGTTGTCATTGCTTACATTTTTCTATGAATATTTGATGATCCTAATTAGAGATTGACCGATATGGCTTTTTTGGGGCTGATACTGATAGCTGATATTTCCAAAATTTTTAAATCTTGTTTTGTGCTTCATTATCAAAAATATAATGCATTCTATGCCATACCTTCTTCAAAAACTTCAAAAATCAGGATTTAAAGCTAGAATTTTTCAAATTGCAGCAATTTCAATATTTTGGTATGATTTTTAATTAATCTGATTAATGATGATGCTTTTGTTTTGCCTGCGATGGCCAACACAGGCTCCATTGTTTATCTTGTCTGATTGTTTATGAAAACGCACCTGCTAGCATTACTGCAAGATAACTGTCAGACTTGGTTCTTTGTGCTTTCTTGCAAGTTGTCAGCATGTGTGACGCATATAAAAGTGTTTATTCAACACCTACTGAGTCCAGCGGCCGTTTTGGCCAATACCAATAGATTGGTAAAACCCAAATATCGGCCAGGTTGATATATCGCTCTGTCTGTAATCCTAATTAGAGGTCGACTGATGCATCATCCTGCCAATATATATAGGGCAATGTTGCTGATGATCATATCAGCAAAATTCCGCTGATATATATCGGCAATATTTGCTCATGAGAAACCACTACGCTGTTGTTCTGCACAGAGTGTTTGGAAACCCAAGTTGCTACTTCATCTCTCTGATTGATTAACGCAAATTGTCTGTCCTGTTCCTTGTGGTGCACAGCCCTCCTACTACATGAAGTAGTGTGTAATAGACCATTGTGCAGTCGTCCCAATAAACCACTGTATGCATTGTACTAAATTAAGTTTTGTTTTGTTTTTCAGAAGAGGCATTTGCAGCATTGCCTCCAACACAGAGAGCAACAGCATTTGTACTATCTCCTGATCCAAAGGGGAAAACATTTTTATATTGTGTTGGGAATGGTGTAATTATAAGGGACATTACAGTAAGTGTTTTGGCCCATCTAGGCCTTACATTAGATATCAATGCAGATGCTCCATGCACAATGAATAGTAAATTCAACTTAAACACATGAGGTGGAAATCTTGTGTCTTGGAACAGTATCAGCAATGTAATATGTGATGTTGATTAATGGTTTTGAGATAAAATTTTTGTTTGCAATTTGCATTTGAAAACTTGTTTTTGCAACCACCATAAGAAGTCTACTCTTGTTTCCATCCTACCTTTTATATTACAAAATCACCAGAAAAGCCATGTTCTCCACAATATTTTGCACATCCACACCCTTACAAACTACATTCCGTCATGTTTTGTAATGACTCATGGCCTTCGACCCTAACGGTCTTTTACTTTTGGTCCAACATGTTCTCTTGCTTGTGGGACAATGCTTTCATCATACCATAGCCCACATGTTTCATTTCTTTGATATGGCCTTGAGGTATTTTGTCAATGCCAGTTGAAACATGACATCTTAGTCCACTTAGTTTCGTACCTGCTTAACTCTCATGGCAGACAGAATTTGCTGCTGGACTGAAGTGCATAGCCTAGTGTGGAAATTGATGTCATTTGCCTTCACAAAGAATTAAGGTAATGTTTTGTTAAGGAAGGTCAGGTGATTTTGGAATGTGCAAGACACACAACAAGAAGCTTAAGATAAGGTGATAATTTTTTATGCTATTCTGTTTTTGACAGTTGGCTTTCATCCAGGTTGCAGGGAAATAGTTGAATCCCATCTTTAGGCTGTAGACCAGAGGTGTCCAACCTATAGCCCACAAGCCACTTCCAGCATGTGATCTGGCTCACAAAGCCATTTTTTCAAAAATGAAAAAATAATACATTTACAAAAAATTTGTTGATTTGGTAGAATGTAACATATCCCAAAACAACCATGTTACGTAAGTAGACTGCTGCTGTAGACTCTTGACCAGTGGTTCTCAACCACTGCTCTGAGAGTCGCATGCAGCTCCCAAACACTTTGTTCGACCCTTAGCAGTCTTTCAATAAAACCCTAACATTTTGTGTAACAGACTTCATTCTGCAATAATACAAACAGTGTCAATTAATTTGTGTTAAGAATTTTTAGTGTGGCTCTCTAACAAAATTATATGTCTAGATTTTGCTCCCTTCAGCAAAAAGGTGGAGAACCACTGCTCTTAACCATTAGATAAACTTCACCCGATCATAATTTTGTACATAACTATCAGTGGTCTCATGGCTGAAATAAATTTCAGGTAATATTTCTAAGATTCAGTCCATTCGGCATTGAAGAAAAACCTGAAATTTAGTTATGAGTTTAAAATGATCATGTGTGCTAAACCCAATAAATGTTGTCAGATACTTAAGATATAAACACATGGTTGACCTTTTTATTTTAAAGAACCCAAAACCATCCACTATAGTCATTTTTAATATCTATGTAAGGCGTGCAGAATAATTACCTAATTTCTTGGCATGTGGAGTGCAAAATGTGTTAGTCATTGCTTAGCTTTTAACCAAGCCAATTTTCATGAACTTGCTGAACTCTGTAGGATCCAAAAAAGCATGAATTATACACAGACCACCAAAAAACACCTACTTGTGCCAAGTATGCCAAAACTGGTTTTTACATTTGCTCTGGAGATGTATCAGGAAAAGTTCGAATATGGGATACAACTCAAGAAGAACATCTATGCAAAGTTAGTTACACTTGCATTCTGCTACTTTTGTTTGTTTTAAACAAGTGGTCTTCAACCTTTTTTGTACAATCGCCCCCCTACAGGAACTTCGCTTAAAAATCGCCCTCTACCTATAATTTTTGCGTTGTCTGAAAATATTTGTTGTTCTGCATATGATTCAATGCTGATGAAATATGAGCGGGCAATCTAATTAGCGCAAAACAAAACGAATGCAAATGCATTTGTAGAATAAATGTTATTCATTTCCGAAAAAACAGCTGGTTCCAACAAACGCGAACCTTGTGATGGTGTTTATCTGTAGGTTGCAAGTTGGTCGTAGGTTGCAAGTTGGTCATTTCAAATTGTATGGCGTTTCCCCCGGTCTTGTTCGTGTCAAGACGATTGCAGTATTCATGACGCATGTGCAGTACTTGGCAGAAACTTTGCTCAGGAAAAGAGATTGTGCGCAATGCCAGTAATAACTGTCTCACTTTTCCCCAAAGTTCTGGAAAACGCTTACTGCACTAGATAAAAAAAACAGACCGTCCGTGTGTATGGTATATAACATGGGTTTCATCATCGCTTTGGATGTCGATGAGACACTCCTTAATGGTAGAGTCACATTCGCTTATGCGAGCTAGCTGGCAAAAAGGTATTTCACCTAATAATTTTCCAAGCAATGTAATTTCCTGTGTGATCTCCACAACAGAATGACTTCTTAGCAAGCCTCAAAAAAGGTGGCAAAAAGGATATTTTGAACTCTTTTGTTTAGCTAAGGTGGGGTGTTTGGGCTTACTCGCTGGTCTAAGTTACTCCTTACCTAGCCTATACTGTTCTGTTATACTCTGTCACAAGTCAGATGAATACAGCACAGCTATTTCCACAGCACAGCAAAACACTCGAACTGGCTGGAAAACACAACTATAGCCATTAATTGCTGAGTAGATCGTCTCACAACAGTCATATTTTCAATATTTTTACAACAGAACGCACTGTGGTGCATTGTTTTACTCAAGGTACTAACCAAGGGTTATAAAACACATGATAAACGACTGTGACATTTTTGCCAGCGAAACAATGGTTTGGCAATGCTCTACCCAAGGCCATGAAGACTTGTTTCAAGACAATTTTGCTAGTAATAACGCATATGTTCGGAGGGATTTGTGACAGTTCACGACGAAAGTCAAAAAGTTTTCCTCTTGAAAAAATGGAGTTTGGCCGATTGGGCATATTCCGATAGCTGTGTCAGTTTTGGTCGCTTTCAACCAATATCAGTATAATAAAACTAATTGATGCATACTACACGAGAAGCGTCCAAAACCCCGTGTGCTGATGTGTACAGGCTGGTAAATGTTATTGCTGGATGCCCTTTTTGTGACGTTGGTCATGCCACGATTGGGTTAACCAACCTGGCGAACTATTCAAGCAGTGCAACAGTTTCTCTACTCTTTTACCTTATTTTGAACATTAGACTCAACCCAATGCTTGCATATTCACAATCTTCGTGTGAACCGCAGTGCTTGACTCCCAACTAGTGGCAATCTCAGTGGTCTTGGATAGTTGGTGCAGTGAAGCGTTACACATAGTGGAGCAAGTGACGGGAGGCAGGGGTGCAAAGAGCCCCCCTGGGAAGCTAAAACTAAAATCGGGCCCCCACTTAGCATATATTTCGGTATTTAGCATCTTTTGGTTTTCAGTAGGTTGTTGTTTCTTCGCGTTTTTTGGAGTGTTTTCTGTCATTGTGGGTTTTTGTATAGACATCCGCATCCGGATTCACTACCATTTCTCAATTTTACCTGGGTGTTGGCTAACGGGCCCTCTTTCAGCTTAGCTTTACCCCTGGTTCAAACCTATAGTTATGCCGCTGGTTACACAGAACGACGTTTGTTTGATTGTTACGTCACCAGTCCGAATCATGGATTTTACCCTTTGTTATGAACCGTGGTGTCGAAAGTGCATCAAATGCTTTGATTCCAAAGTAAGTAATATTGTTTTTTTTGGAATCATTTCAAAATTTTGTAATGTTTTAACCTAAAGAAATCGCCCCCAAGTCTCATAAGTCACAAAATCACCCCCACAACGCAAAAAATTGCCCCATGGAGAGCGATTTCGCCCACGTTGAACACCACTGTTTTAGATGGTCTTCAACGTGGGTGAAATCGCCCCCCAGGGAAAGATTTTATGCGTTGTGGGGGGGATTTTGTGACTTACCAGATTTGGGGTGCAGTTTCAGTTTACAGGGAGCGATTTTGTCAGGTTAAAATATACCAAAATTTTGAATTGATTCCGAAAACAACAATATTTGTTACTTTGGAATCAAATCATTTGATGCACTTTCGACTCTATGGTTTGTAACAAAGGTTATAAAACACATTATATCCGATTGGTGACGTAACAATCAAACTACCATCGTCCTGGGTAACGCTTCACTGCACCAACTATCCAAGACCACGGAGATTGTCACTGGTTGGGAGTCAACCATTGCGGTTCACACGAAAATTACGAATGTGCAGGTATTTTGTGTCTAATGTTCAAAATAAGATAAGAGTAGAGAAACTGTTCTACTAAGTAGTTTGCTAGGTTGGTTAACCCAATCGTTGCATGAGCAACGTCACAGAAGGGACATCAAGCAATAACATTTGCCAGCCTGTACAAAACAGCGCTCGGTGCGTTGAACGTTTCTTGCAAAGTATGCGTTAATTAGTTTTATAATAATGATATTGGTTGAAAGCGACCAATACTGATAAAGTTTTCGGAAAATATCCAATCGGTCAAACTCCATTTCTTAGAGGAAAAACTTCAGCTTCTTTGAAGGTACAGTACTAAAAAAAAGTACTAAAAATGGCCAACAATCATAACATTGCTACCACTAAATCACCGCATCGACTTTCTCGGCGATAGCGAATATTGATTGCAAGTTGTCGTCAAGTTTAGTTTTCGTCGTGAATTGTCGAAAATCCTTCCAACCACATGTGTTATCATTAGCAAAATCCATTAAACAAGTTCATGGCCTTCTGTAGAGCATTGCCAAACCATTGTTTCATAGGTAAAAAATGTCAGTCTGTTGTCATGTGTTTTATAATCTTTGGTTAGTTCCTTGGGAAAAACAATGTAGCTAAGTATGTTTTGTTCTCAAAATGCTGAAAATATGATTGTTGCGAGATGATTTACGTAAGAACCAATCGCTAGTAAAAGTAGTTACAGCTAGCGGTAAAGTTGTAAAACGCGCTTATCGTGTTTTTCAGTCAGTTCGAGAGTTTTGCAGTGCATGTGGATGTAGCTGTACCGTGTTCATCTGACCTGACATAGTATAACATAACAGTTCTTTAAGAAAGGGGTAACTTAGACTGGTGGGGTGCAAGTCCAAACACCCCATCTTGGCTGAATTAAGGAAGCCAAAAAGTCCTTTTCGCCACCTGTTGTTTGAGACCTACAAAGAAGTCATTCTGTTGTGGAGATCACGCCGAAAGTTGGATTGCGTAGAAAGTGACTGGGTGAAATGCCTTTTAGCAAAGGCCAGCTAACTAGCATAAACGAATGCGATTCCACAATCTAGAAATGTCTCAGAGACATCCAAAGCGACGATGAAGCCCGTACTTTCTTTCATGCACACAGACGGTCAGATTTTTGGATCAAGTATCGTGAGCGTTTTTCAGAACTTTGGGTGGGGAAAAACGAAACTATTATTACTGACGTTTACCACGACGTATTTTGCTGAGCAAGGTGTCAGCCAAGTACTGCACACGCGTAATAATTACAGCAATTGGTTTGACACGAACAAGGCCGGGGGAAACGCCATGCGACTTAAACTGACCAACTTGCAACCTGCTTTGAAAAAGCTTACAGATGAACATCAGGCGTAAGGTTTGCATTAGCTCGAACCAGCTGTTTTTTTGTTTGTTTTTTTTGTAAATAAAAAACATCTATCCAACAACTACATTTGCATTTGTTTCGTTTCGCTTATTTTGCGCTGTCTAGATTGCGCGTTTATATTTCATTAACGCTAAATTATTTTTGAAAACAAAAGAATATTTTCACACAACACAAAAACCGTAGGTAGGGGGTGATTTCAAGTAAAGCTCTAGCAGGGGAACAATTGTACAAATGAAGGTGAAGACCACCGTTTTAGACTAAGAGTGAAGATCTGAAACCGTGGTAGTGCATTGTGAACTGTATTTAGTAAACATACATGTATTGGTTTGTTGTACAAAAGAGCTGTTGATATAATCAAGCTGACTCCACTATTTTGTGCTTATGCAGTATGAATATCAGCCAATTTCTGGAGCGATTAAGGACATTGCTTGGGATGCTGACAGCAAGAGAATTGCAGTGTGTGGAGAGGGAAAAGATAAGTAAGGACTTTTATGATAACAAAGTGATTGTTATTGTGATTGACCCATTATGTCTGCAGATGTGATTAAAGCCCTAGTACAGTGATGTAATTACTTGTTAGTGCAGGTTTTCTCTGGCTAACATACCCATTCAGTATCATGTGAGATAGACTTTAAGCTGTGAGAACTATGTTTGCAATTTGCGTGAAAGAAAATACTTATCTTTTGGTGATGATTAGTAGAAAAAAAGCAAATGTCAACTTAGAAAAACCTATAACGATTGATGTCGAAAAAAATAGAGTTTTGAATAAAATCATTTTTGACTCCTTACAAAACTTACTACGTTCCTTATCAGGAAAACTTTAATGATTGAAGCGCGAGATGCTGAACCACGAGAAATATGTGGCCAAATTATTGGAGTAAGGTTTGCTGTCTCGACTGTTTCGAGATGATTGTTTTTGGTTAGTCGTCTGTGGCTTGCATTTTACAAAATTTTATAATTTAAGAACAGGTGCAGTAGATCAGTTGGTTCTGTCAGCAAACAGGTGTCTTTATTTCTGATGGGTAATTATATTCGCTTTTTTGCTCCCAGATATGGCGTATGAAATCGGTTGCTTGATCGCATAAATGTAGTGAGATCGTTCAGCATTATAATATAATTTTTCAGTTGGCATTTAAGTTAATGTCTGTGAATCAGTAGTTTGACCGTTATTTTGCAGAGAAACATCCGAGTGTTTGTGTGTAAGCCGCTCCCCCCTTTTACTCTAAAATGGTCGGAACTATTATTTTTAGCTCTTGCAGGGGTGATCTTACGTAGACGTAGCTCATTTCCTTGTTACTTGGGAAAAGAGCTTAGAATACTCATCCGCGTGCAGATGGTAATGAAGCAACTATGTATTATTACACGTGTTTGTTCGCTTTCTGTGAACCGTTGCAGCTCAATTTTTTCGACCCGACGAACCAGTAGAACTCTTTCTATACGTTCGGAGGGCCAGTTTAATTGCAGCGTTTTTGATTGCACAGGAGATGAATTTGATGTATGTGGGATAAAATCTCCATAAAAACAGCTGTAAAATAAGGGAAGCTTTACATTTAGTGGTTTACCTATGCACCCACAACCCTTGTCTCATGGCCCGCGATTGGTATCAAACCTGTTTTATCATAATGTTGCAGCCATGTACCCGTAGTTTAAGGCTCGTACCATCTTCATTACGTGTATCACTACTTGATAAGCGCTCTGCCCAATCATCCACGTTATGTTCGCCCGCAATGCCAAGAACAAATCTGAATGATTTTAGTGTGTATTGCGCTATTTATGAACACAGGGTAGTTGCTGGTAGCACAGTTTGTCGTATGAATCAGACATTCCAAGTTGGATCAACTCGGGGCTCGGTGCGTTTGCAATATTTCCCTACTCTTTCGCTTGCAGATTTGCGCATGCTTTTCTTTGGGATACTGGATCTTCAGTTGGAACATTGGGCATGTTGACAAAGTCGGCAAACTCCATAGATATCAAGCCGAACAGGCCATATCGATGCGCCGTTGCGTCTGAAGACTTCAAAACTTATTTTTACGAAGGGCCACCTTTCAAACACTCGACAACACTTGACGTAATGCTCCTGTTTATTAGCGTGATGTTGTTACAATGCTGCAATAAGTACACCGCAACCCATGTTTATTTTTCAAAGACCTCATTCTTACTTTCAGGGAGGGAGGTTCGCCAACTGCGTGCGATTTTCTCCTGATGGAAAATACTTCGCCAGCGCAAACTCAGATGGAAACGTTTATTTATGCGATGGAAAGACAAGCGAATCTGTAAGCTGAAGAAAATAACTGCTGACGTTCTTAAAAATGTGTTGGAATTTTATCCTTGCTCTTGGTGTATTGCTCCAGATTGGAAAGTTCGGCGATCCAAAATCTCATAATGGTGGTGTCTATAGCATTTGCTTTAGTCCAGACGGAAGCGAGTTGCTTTCCGCGTCTGCCGACAAGACTTGCAAAATATGGAACGTCGAGTCGCGACAAGCTGTAGTGTAAGTTTTTTGTGAGAGTGACGCGAGTTTGAAGGTTGTTGTGCGGGTTATGCTACATGGTTTATTCGTGAACTTACTGTCTGTGTTGATGACCCTGTAGGCTGAAATAGTTTGCATTTGCAGGCAATTCGAGCTTGGTACAAACGTTGATGATCAGCAACTCTCATGTTTATGGCAAGGCGATTTTCTTCTCAGCGTATCTCTATCAGGTTGGAAATGTGCGAAACATGAATAAATAAAATTTTTCCTCATGTCTTTTTTTTAAAACAGACCACACCCATTTTTTCTATCTCTGTGGCGCTGCGCCGCCCGCTTCTCGTTGCGTTTTCATCGATTTTATTGTATGCAGGTGATATTAACTACTTGGATCGGAACAATCCATCTTCTCCATCAAGGGTCGTGGCAGGCCACAAGACGGCGGTAACCTGCGTGGCTGCTCAGCCGAACGAAGCAATATTTTCAGGTACCCGGATGTGGCTGCTTCGAAAGTTGCCAGCACAGATTCTCCAACCAATATCGTGCTATGACTGGACTGGTTATCATTTTTAGGACAACGTAAATTTTTGTTTGCTCTCTTACAAGAAGGAAGTGTTCCGCTCCTGTTCTGTGAACACTGCGAAACGTTTCCCCATCGTTTTACGGCGTCGCTGTTTTGCTTCGAGCACTTTCATCATCGCCGTGCGAGATCTTTTTGCTTCTAGTTTTCGCGCCGCAACTTATTACTTTTTTGCCAATAATAATCCTGCGCGGGATCGAAGCTTAAAATAGTTTGTTGGTCAAATTCTTGTGGGCCGTGGTATACCGATGGAGTCAGTGGGGGAGGGTTCAGTGCTCGAAAAACAAAAGCATCCGGAAAACGAAACATAACGCACACTGCAACATACTTGCGCTGTGGCTTAAAAATCTTTTGTTTCCTAGAGAAAAACGGTGAGCCTTAAAGTACTGCCAACATTTTGCTGTACAAAATAGTTTAAGCCGGTGTCCTCTTTGCACATCCATGTCGAATAGATTTTTTCAAGGAGTGAAACCAGCGTTTTATGGCTGTTTCCATACGTCAAAAATTCTTCTTTTCGCTTCTCGGTTGACCATTTGAAGTTCTGCAGAAACCTTTATTCCTCAAATTGTTGCAAACACCAGCAGGTTTCTCTAACATGTCGCCATTGCAAACATTTATCAATTTAACTTATTTACGGAATGATTATGAAAAACCACCAGGCAACCAGTTCTGAGGAAAGTGAGTGTCACCGGTGAGATGTCCGACTCCGACCTTTCCAAAATTTCCGACTCTATAAAATTTCAAAAGAAATGGTACCATTTCAACAGGAATTCCCAACTAAGGAGTGTGGTGTAAAAAATTATCCAGTTGGACTTCCGGAATCGGACAAAAAAATCCGACTCCACCCAAAAACCTCCGACAGCGACACCGCAACCCTGTTTCCGAATGTAGAAGGAAACCTGTTGAAAATCTCCTCAGCGATTAGGAATAGATGTAGCATTAGTCACCTTAAACGTGGTGAATGCGTGCTTTCCTGTCATATCTTCTTTTCTAACATCATGTTTTTTTTACTCTATCAGGCCTTGGTATTATCATTTTGCACAACCTGGAATTGATGTTAGCAAAATCACTGCACTTTAAAATGTTTTGTCGCTTTAAGCTTCATGTCAGTTCGAAACATATTTACGAAGACGCAGTGTTCACGTTCCAGATCCATCGCCCTTCTCGTTTCATAGAGATTGACAATTGTTCTTGTTCAAAAAAGCGATTCTACAGTCATTTAATTTTTTAACTGCTAGGCTTATTGAAAAAATGATCTTGGCAAAGATCAAACGTTAGAGATACCGCACCAAAAGTTAGAAATCTTGTTTTGGTTATTTGCAACGTAATTTTCGAACGCCACTGTTTATTAGTGCTCACCTGTCTTCGGTACACGCCCTTGTCGTGCAAGCTGAGATTTTTTGATGTACATTTGTGATTGCTTGTTCAGTTTCCACAGAGCCCTATAAATAGGGAAAACAATTTTTGACCTAAAAACTTAATTTTTGACTTTATAATTTACAAATTTTGACCGAAATAAATTTTTTTCGGTCATTTCAAAAACGTTTCGGTCTATGAACGAAAAAAAACAGCCTTGATTGGTTTACAAGAGGGGCATTAAAGAGTGAAGTAAAAGACATATGTTATATTCTTGTCTTGTATCACCCGAGCTTGTGATTGGCTGCCAACCCGTGCACCGTTAATAGTAATTTCGCTAGGGGAGCGTTATTGATAAAGAGCTAAGCCTTAAACAGACACGTCTTGACTATAGCCGTCAAACAACCGAGACGAATGCGGACAGACCATAAAGTTACCGGTGGCTGGTTTTGCTACTTGGCCTTGTAAGAACACTGCTCAGCTACCGACTACCGATATATACTGCTTTGCATTAGTTTGTTGGGATATTTAATCAGCGATGCCACATCAGCTGTTCGCCTTTATTGATTTATGAGTTGACCCGCTGTTGCAACCTCTCCGGTGGTGTTGCGTTGATTGTATGATTCACCACGAACGGGATGTGCGCGAAGAACAAAAATATATCTATGTGGCGCGAATAAGCAATAATAGAGTGATCTCGTCGGGTGATCTCTATTGTTGCTTGCTGCCACGGTGCGAAGCTTTGCGCACATGCCGCTCGGGATTTGCGATCGCAACACCGCTTTCTACAAGTATGTACTTTCCACGATGGGTGTAAGCAAGGAATCGATCGGCAAATTTTTAATAGGAAATCGATTTCACGTAAAATTACGCATCCTCAGTCCTGAAA
>JGI24159J19872_10004708_pt1 | contig 17455 bp, 7 predicted proteins | sample Ectturendosymbi4_FD_19872 | JGI IMG/M metagenome (IMG submission 19872) | reverse complement strand
TTCTTGTGGGTTTTGCAGCTTGGACTGGTGCAAAGGAGCAATTCGTGCGCGGTGTTCCAGGTGACTTACTTGCACTGCAGCACACTGTTGCCACTTGGGCTAAGGCCAAATTTGTATTTTTGGGCCTTTTTTATCTTTTTTGGATTTTTCCATTCTTTAAAAAATACCAAATAAAACTTGACTTTTAAGGCCTTTTATCACCAGTTTAATTTTTACGTCAGTTTGGTTGATTTCAAAGATGATTGACATTGGCAGATATCTGGACACAGAATGATAAATTTTTATTGGAAACTCTGCACTGAACTTTTATATTTGGTTTTGCTGTTTCATGATTTTAGTTGTTCCAGGTTACTCCTTAGCAAGAGCAAAATTTCCGAGACGTTTATTAATTGTCTTATCTTTATGCTGTATGTTTATATATGGTCTTTTAAAATTGCTGTGCAACCTGTATGGGTGTGCAAAACTGTCGTTGTGTATTTATCTTTTATTTGGCATTTTATGGTGGTTTCTGTTTTTTTTCGGTTGATGTGGCCTTTTTTAGTCGTTAAAACCTGGCAACCCTGCTGCAGAATTCATTACGAAACAAGTCAGTGCCACACNGCTCAGGGTAAAGAGAGGACACCTGCAGATCGCTCGTGACATCCTACTTGGGTTTACGAACCGAGTATGACCAAACTTTCTGGCTACATGAAATTTTTTTATTTTTGCGAAAATGTTTCAACTTCTTAACAACTTTTTAAATTCTCAAAATCTACAGCAGAAATTCAAACACGGCAAGCAATTGATCTTATTACACCAGATACTTACCTTCATCCTCCCTAACTTGCGTCTGGCATTGTCTTTGAACGCCTCTTGAATTTATTTGGTCCAAGTTCATTTGCTGATATTGACGAGTAGTTCCCGGCTCGGCTGCATCTGAACATTCTACACCCATGTATGGTGCGGTAGCGTTGCCGTAAATGTCAGATTCACCGATGTACCATGTTGCGTAGTGATTCACAGCAATGAAGTCGATTGCTCCTGGAAATTGTCGAGTCAAGTGTCATGTTGGTGAGTGGCACTCGGAATGGGCAAAACGTTTTGGTTTTTGTGCGGTATAAGATGATAAGCTTAAACAAAACGAAAGAATGAATACGTCTAATGGANATTTGCATGAATCTTTTTGTCTTGATTTAGAGCCTAACAAGAAAGCATCTGGTTACTCTGATCCGGTGGTGAAACATTCTGGTTTCTACAGTCCTTTCGTATTCACACTCCATTTCAGAAATATTGACTTTCCGTGGTAAAAGATATTGGTTTTTGCACTATACCTTTGATGTGATCTCGTTGCTTTAATGTAAATTCCGGCATTCGCGACGTAACTCTTCCTTCTTCCATGCTCTTAAACGCTATCCTTTGTCTCATTACCAGTGAATAATCTCCAAAAATCAGCGGGTTCATAAACCACCCAACGCTCCACTGGAGACAAAACGTGTAAGTCAGCCTTCAATTTTACTTGCATAGCAATTTACTGGCAGTTGAAACTTCATTGAAAATGCGCCATTATGTGCTGCAGGTTCTCTTGATACGATCACTTTCATTCCACTTACATNTTTGAAAAACAGAGTTGGCAGTCGCGAAGTTATTGCAAGGGTGGCCAAACTACGGCCAAATACCTTGTACATTTTTTTCAAAGACCACGTTTCCGACTATGGACAGCAGTGCAACAGCATTGGCTGCAGAATATCACGTAAATCGCACCTTATCCGGCCCTTCAGTGGCCAAGCAGTCGCGAATGCGGCCCTCAGGTCAAAAAGCTTGGCTACCCCTGTCTTAATGCAATCACTTATCTCCTTGAACAGCTGATTGGCGGTCACGAATTTTTTTGCCATACCTGCATGTAGCGGAAGGAAGCGTCAACATCCCGCTGCTGGAAGCCGTCGAAAGGCTCACCCCATGTTGAATCAAGTGATATGGAAACCTGAGGGAAAGAATAAAACCACAATGCACAGCTACCAACACCTACGACAGTCGATGTTACTTCCAGTACTTACCTTTCCACGTTGAGCTGCCCTAAACACGTTGTTGTAAATGTGCCACGCTTCAGCATGAGCCAGTATCATGTGATGAGCGACCAGGTAAGCAGTTACGCCTTTACCCTGCACGCAAACACGACGTTTTTCACCATCTCAGATAAAGGATGCGTGTTTTCAAATACGTTAATAAAAAGTTGATAGACACGCTCTCATTGCTGTTAATTTGGATTGGAATGCTTAAAATCCGTACACTACTTTAAGTGTAAATGGCATATTCTTTAATTTGAAAGGGGGCGAGCGACCACATACCAAAAGTTATCTTTAAAAGCGCTGGACGTTGTTTAAGACAAACGTACGAATAAAATTAGGCAGAATCAGCGACAAAACATCAAATATTATCAAACAATCTGTTTGCAAACGTGCATAGTTAAAATTCCTGCACAATATTTTTTGACCACCAGCCCTGCACCTTTTCCCCTGGTGGAAATTCACCGGTATCGTATCCTTTCCGTGCTTCGATCTGCGGATCGCTGAGAGTCAGCCAGGTCTTCACTCTGTCTCCAAACCTGCCCATTGCAGCAAATACCTTTGCACGTTAGCGAAAGAGACAAACCGTTATTTTCTAACCTTACTGAATAATGCAAAACAATTTGTTCCATCCGTATATTTCAAGATATAGTTTTCCTGTAATGGTCAAATAAATAAAAAACAAGTCCTCGCTATGATGAAGGATTGCTGTTTTGTTTCACAAAAGAAAAAAACTCAAACACGTCAAATGAACTTTTCTTGTGGCTAACACTTGCCAGGCAGCTTCGTAACAGCCAGAATTAAGCTTTATGCAAAAGTGCATTGCGTCCTGTCCATAACCATCTGCTTATCGTATCAGCAATGCAAGAAATCGGCGAAAGTAAATTAACAATATAGTGTATCTATGGATGATTCTGTTTACCATCAAACTTCCGCGACGTGACATAAACCTTCACACTATTTCCTGTTGTTAAGATGAGCACTTACCTGCGCAGCTGAAAAGAATTGCGCCATTATTATTTAGCAAGCAAAAACTTCTAACATTCCCCTTCGTTTCATAATAGTTGCTTCCATACGTACAAGCAAAAGCTTTTGATAAACCTGTTTGTGATTGCTCCTATGCGAGTATATGCGCGACGGCAGGGGGTTTCAGAGGTAGAAGGCCCCCCTGGATTTTGAAATTGGCATTCCCTTATTAATACTTTATAAGAAAAATATTTTCTCTTTGTTTCGAGTTGGTAAAAAGAAATTTCGCCACTGTTGCTCCCCCTGGAAAAATCCTTCCGACGCCCATGTGCGAACATGTGCTGTTTGGAAAAGCTGGAGAGCGGACGGTGTTCAAAGGACTGATGATAAAAGGCTTTGTTTTTCAAATAAACTTTTCTTTTCAAGCTCAAGACAAACTTAGTGCTTAAGTCGTTCATGTCGTTTATCATGAACTCTGTACCGCAATCACGAGGAAGCACTGTAGCTAGCTTGTTCTCGTCCGGCATCGAACCAAATACGTTGTTTTAAAGCATAGAACGGAATATTGGTGTTTATGTTTCAATCTTCAGTTTTGAAAGCATAACAACCACCTACGTTTATGTTTCGGTAATTAATTGACTTTCAATTCATTGGCGTGAGTATAATATCATTATGGCGAACGATCAACCCAAATGCCAAGTCCTCGAGAAAAACAAGTTGCCCATGTACAGTGCCCCTCAAAATGGTGAGTTACTCACATGACAGCTAATTTCAGCCGTTTTGATAACCTTGCGCATGAAAAGTCTCACATGCGCTTGGAACATTTTTGGATGATATATACATAATTTTCACACCTGATTGTGAAATTGGCAGAGAACGCCTGGTAGAATTAATGATTATTTAAATAATGTAATTTACATTTTACCCTCATAGAATTAATCGAAAATAGTATACCACTGAGGCTGGTCAGCAGGTAGACCTAATGCAGCACCTGCCGCAACAAGCAACTGCATTGGTGTGCAAATCGTGCCCACTTCATTGATACATTGCTGATGCCGGTTCACAGCATTGTGTCGTTGTAATATTTTTCATTTTNAAAACTGTGTAGCGTGCTGTGTACCAAGCTGCGAAGGTTCGCACAGTATTACGTCACGACAACACGCCTGCCGCAGAAACTGTCGCTATGGCATGGACTATCCTCGCGTAGCTCCATGTGGAGGTGTGCTCACCGCGTTTCAGTTTAAGGTATTCCTTACGAAATGCAAGGCTTTAGTTTGAGGGACTGTTGACCTACGACCCACCATTGATCCTTGCCGGTTGCAAGGCCTTGAGTTGTTCCTGCGATTCATCAATCCAAGGTGATTCTTAACCTATTGGTAATGAACACTGACCAGGAGTTGGTTCACGGAAAGTCGGGTTGTTAAAAAAATTATATCTGTACGACATAGGCTAACCTTTACGCACTAACCTTCATGATACACACTTTTTAAATAATTTAAAAGTTATCAGCCACTTAGGTATGATGGTTGCGTTATTCATGCAGTACTGTATATGTACTGCCTTGCGTTAGAGAGCTGTTCAAACACTCATGACCGTCTGCTCATCTCTGCCTCAGTGGTTCCCAGTCGGGATGCTCCGGCACCCCGGGTGCCATTTACAATACTCAAGGATGCCGCGACCTAATACTTTTTTCAATATATCATCAAAAAAGATTTTCAAAATTTCCTCAAACCTTAAAGCAAATTTCTAGGGATTTGCGATTGGATGCCTCAAATTATATTTATCTTTTCTGAGATTCCGCAAGCCTGAAAAGGTTGGAAAACACTGCATTACCCGAAATCTAACTTGGCTAGTACGTGAAAAAGATCGACATAAACCGATGCGACGACGATCTCACAGCAGGCCCAGCCTAATGCAGTGCACTTGATCAGCGGAAGTCACGTGCTCATTTCTGCTTCAGTAATGAAGTGCTACGAACGTGGCAAAAAAGTGAAAAATATTTCGTTCGGTAGAATCATTAAAAAACTTTGCTTGCAACCGTCGTAGTCATAACGCATCGTTACCTACTACCTGTGTCAGCAAACGTCTCGACTCTTTATCGCGTCCATAATACATGTCGCTAACTTAATTAAATTCACTAGCTAAGTGCGACATTGCAAGAAAACTCAATGCTGTTACCTTTCAAAGCACAGTCGAGCATACTCCGCGAAGTCGGAGATAACTTTTTGGTTTTTCCAACCTCCATATTCGTCTTGTAGTGCCTAGCAAGTAAGTAGAAAGAAAATCATGGCAGATCTTTGCAACGATCGTGATAGCGCGGTCAAAACAACTGCGCAGTGAAAAAATTACCGTTCGAATGAAAGTTTGCCAGAAAGACCTTCGGCTTAGTTGTAAAACTGAAGTACAAAGTCTTTTTTTTCGGCCGATTTTCGTACCTGAGGCAAATCAAAGTGATAAAGTGTAACAACTGGTCGGATATTGTTTGAAATCAACGCATCGATCAATCGGTTGTAATAGTCTATTCCTTCCTCGTTGATGTTTGCAACGTGACCATCAGGCAGCACGCGAGACCACGAAATAGAGAAACTGTAATGAGATACCTGAAAAATTTTGAAAAAGCTTTTTTGTCTGTCGCCTTTTTTTCTGTGGAGAATCAATTCATTAAAAAAGTGTATTAAGTGATCCTATGAGTTTTGACAAAAAAAAACAATCATTTGAAACTGCAAATAAACGTATGAGAATACTACGGCTCCAGGGTACCAGATCTTACCATAATGCTTTGAATGAAGTGCATTAATTTTTGCCTTTTTAGTTTAATTTCTTTTTTCTGCGTTTTGCCTTTTTTCTGCTTGCAAAAAAGTGGTTCCTAAGGTTCATAAGGAATCTCTCCCTGCATTAAACGACAATCTGCGTACTTTGACTGAAATTAAATAGATGTTTGCATACCAAAAAGAATCTTAAACCTCACAACCACAACCAATTATAGTGCTACGCAATGAACGATTTCAATAACTTGCTTATTTTTCGATTGTATTTGCGTTTTCTGGTACAGCATACACACCTGATTTAAAAAAATATCTTACAAGGTTTTTATTTACACTGTTATGAATTCATATTCATAATCTTGGATCTACTGGAAATCTAAAATGATCCATCCGTAACACTTCATGATTTCAGACTCTTTACAAACAGCAAACAATGAAGTGTTTTCAGACAAACTCGCTGCAAAATGAATTATGAGGACAGAAAAATAACATGCTTGAGAATGTAATCCTTACTGAGTCTCAACATCTGCGACTTTAAATTAAAATCTGAAAAGTAAAGCAACATTTGCAATTTATGCTACGTGAAGTCGAACGTAAAGTCGAAAACGTCATCCAAGTTATCACCTATATTGAAAGTTTCTGTGTCTTTAACATTTTGTTTACATTGAATTTATAAAAAACTCTCACAATGGAGTTTATTAAAGTTTGTGAAAGGTGCTTACTCTGAGGTCTTTCAACATCTTGATATCTTCATCTATACGATTATAGCTATCGCAGGCAAGATTTCCGCTGCTGCCGTCCACAATTGGTGAATCTTCTGAAATTTCATTGGTGAAGTGGTCCCACAAACTTTTTCCTTTTCCGTCAGCGTTCCAGGCCCCCTCCACCTATGAGAGCGAAACTCAGTACCAAACAAAGGTCAACTTTTCAAGTTCGTTACTCAAAAGCCTGCGTTGACAAACCTGGTAAGCGTACGTGGTAGCTCCCCAGGCAAAAGTCCGCGGAAAATTTCCATTGTACAGCACCTCGTGGCTTGGGCGCTCGAACCCGTTTGTAGATATCATGTGTTTGTACCTGGCCAAGGCAAAACTTGTAAATTTTAAGCGCAGGAGTGCATGCGATTGTCGTCGATTATTGAAAAACTTCTTCAAACATTCATACAAAACCTCTTCATGGATGACATGCACAGCCATAGGCGCTTTGCTCCCAACAAGGTTTGGGGTCTTTGCTTAACGTTTCTTTGTACTTTCGCTCATAGAAAGAGAGAAAACCTTGTTACATGAACTGGTAGTGAAGCTTAGGTTAAAAACTTTGTCGAATATGGAGAGAGAATTATAACGCATGCATTACGACCTTCAGCAAGGTATTGCATTCATATAGTGACAGTGTATAGCTATAAGTCAGAGAAAAATCATGCACATATTTGGTGGAATCCCACAAGATGCCACTGTGACATCAACGCTTCTTTCATTAATGCCTTCATCAGCGACTTTACTCCAAGCTGGGCTTATTTTTTAGTCATAGGCCGAACGTTTTTATGACCGAACACAATCAAGTTCAATCCGGTCATAATGTCTGAAAAGGTAGGCTAGTGAATACTGTTACAGCGAGTTTTAATACTATCGTGGGACAAATGATCGAAATATCTCAGCGAAAAAAATCCCAGAATTTACAAATGGTGCTCATAATTAAATTCAATCACTTTGGCGCATTGTCAACAGAAACTAATTTGCATTGTTGAAAACACCTCGGTTCCTGGCAAAGTTACATTGGGTCGTGCAAACCTACCAGTCGCTGGATCGTTTTTTGTATCTGGTCTTGTTTTCATCTTCAAAATCAACGTAGTGCACGCCAAATTTTGGTGTAAATCCTGAATCCCATTCAAAGTTGTCAAGGAGGGTCCAAACACAGTACCCCTGCACGTTAACGCCATCCACGCGAATAGCTGCGTAAAACGATGCTTGTTGGAAAATAACTGAAAGTTCTTTCAAATGAAATGAATGTTAAGATACCTATCGAAAACAGATTTTGTATTTTATAGTGCTGTTACTAGCTGAAAACTTCTAGTATAAAACTTCTACTCATCTTTCGCAATTATAACAACATAAACAAAGGCGAAATTTTCTAGACTCAAGAATATTAGATTTGTTTCAACGCGTGGTGCCAAACAAAGCTACTTTTATATACCAAATAAAGTACTAAAATCACTGTTTGCGTAATATTTATACTAGTGAATCAGTATGCAATTGTGCATAAAACTCTCTTACAACAGTGTCGTTTTCAGCAATTGAGTCACAAGCAGAATCCGCTTCAGGTTAATAGATCTTAAACTAATTTGGATGGGAGGGTAACTCATATTAGTAGGCATATGCAAATACTTAATTTTCCTCTAGAATAGCCAAAGTCTACATTTTAGGATAGGTTTCTGTAAGGTCGCAAGCCAAATATCTGAACCCGGGCGTTTTTCGTAAAATGCAGAACAAAACTATGACCTGGAACAGGAAAAAATACACCAGGATCGGCGCAAAATTCATTTGTTTGCCTTGAAATTTTTAGAAAGTGTGAGTTATACGCACAAAATGCTAAAAGGAGCTTTTCTACACCTTTCTATGCAGATTGATCAACTAAAACGTCTTTGACTGTCTTGCTAATTGCTTGAACTTGCAAAAACGTTAATGTCATTTTCAGTGGCGCTAAGAATTGTTGCTTCCACAACTGGTTGTTCAAAACCAAAAATTGTTGCTTCCTCAGTTGGTTGTTAAAAAGATTTTGCACGGCGGGAAAGCACTTTACAATCATTAAAACATGGTTTGTTTCGAGCTTTATATCCCACAACGGAACGTGCGTGTTGCAACGTGTCGGCGAAAGCGCACTATTGGAAAAGGTTGATTGGCCTGTTTGCTCTCATGCGTTCGGAGATGCGCCTAACTAGCTATTAATTAGCCAATATAAGATTGACGCGTATTAGCATTCAAGTTCTTATGTGTACCGAGTTACGCAGTGACACTTAGTGCGAACAAGCTGCACGAAGTACTGCAAGCACGCTTCCACCTAATTGCAGCTGTTCGTATTTTTTGTTTCTGCCTCAGATGTGAATCTGATTGTGACAAGTTTTGAAAAATTGGAAACAAGCAAGAAGTATTCAAATTTGCGCTTTAAATAATGTGCAAGCGTGATACAATACCATCTTGTAAGATTTATCAAAGCTTTTGCAAAAAAAGCCCAAGCATTTTCATCATTCAAAGAAATCAAAATCGCTCATTAAAATTTTCAAAAATATTTAAATTTACGCTGCGCAGTGTTCTTTATATGGAAAAACTACAGCTGCTGTTACAAAGCATTGGAAAACGGCATTTAATAAAGGTTTTTTGAAACATTTTAATATTTCCATAAGAATTTCAAAAACTTATTGGAATACCAAAAACATCTTCAGTTGTTTGACCTGGCCCGATTCGTTTGTAAAAAACAGAACAAACATCACAATTACAAATTTCTTTAAGTTTTCACTTGCAGTTTTACCTTTGAGAACTTCGTTTAAATGAGATTTAAGATAGAAAATCCTTCGATAGTCATCATAAATTGGATTATCCTCGAACCCATTCTCGGAAACCCATATGGGAATGTCACCAAACTCTTCTCTGATGTAGTTCAGCAAACGTCGAATGCCGTAAGGAACTGGCCTCATCCACGTTGAACCTGAGCGTGGAAGTCCGGATTTTGAACAGGAAATTTCAAATTAATTTTCTATTGGAAGCACAATGTAATTGACGCAAAATTCTCAGTTTGCTTCTGCATTTAGTTCAGACTTTTTTCTTACAAACATGTTATGCTTGATTGTTCTTTCTACGTTTCGCAAAAAGATTTCTTGGAAAAACTCGATTCAGATCCCCTAAACAGAGGGTTTGTTTATGCTGGTGACAATCTCGCACCTTGAAACAAAGAGCCTGATAAAACACGAACCAAAACATAAATACTTTTACATTACGTTATGTTAAAACCTCTGGTGACACAACAGTAAGCTTCTACACGATTTTTCCAAAGTATGTCTGCATTCTTCATCAGCCTATACATACTTGGTGATTGTTCCCATCGTACATCGCACATCTGACGTCCATCCTTGTCAGCGCGGAAATGCACCACTCTGTTGTTGGGAAAACCGTACCACGGTTCGATATAGCGTGACGTGTACATTTGCACGGCGAAAAAGTCAGAAGATCTGTTCAGCAACCTCTTCTCTTCGTCCGTGAACTCGGGAAGTCGTGAACCCATCCAGGCCCAGTCTGGCTGTTGCTGTGTCTTGTTTCTCACCATTTCTTTAGAGCGACATTTGACCAAATAGTAAGCGCTTGAAAAGATCAGTCACCACAGGCGATTNTTGAACAAAGCGGTCCTAGTGCAAAGTAGAACTTACTTGCTCTCTATGATGTGAAGAAACGCGAGCAAGTGTTGCCATGCACCGTTGTACATTTAGTTGAAAAGAACCGTGCAATGCGTTTCATTAGGGATTCAAAGAAATTACAACTCATCACGCAAAGATCTATGCCGAAGCCATTGAAAAGATTCTTTTACCCGAATAACTTGCCAGTGGCATTTTTTAAGCCTTAGTCGTTCTTAGTTGCATAATTCTGATGTGACTATTTCTTATTGGCAAGGTGCAAAAGTACGCCCGGAAAAAAACGCCTTTTGCCTAAAGAGGTCCGGCTAAGATCTTTACTCCTTCGCTGGATGACATAATAAATAACAGATGTCATCTGTTTTGAGTCGAAGCGAGCGTGGAATGTTCGTTAGTCTTCGGGCCCCTTAAGCAAACGTTTCGGAAAGTGATTTAGGGCCTCAAATCGAGTTGGTTAAGTGGCACATCACCATTATCGATCGCAACGGGGCAAAGGCCGCATCTATGTGACCTTGCTGCCAACCTTGCCGTTTTTTTGTCCGACTCCGGATGTCCAGTTGGATCATTTTTACATCACACTCCTAACACGGGAATTCCTGTTGAAATGGTACTACTTCTTTTGAAACTTTTTTTGAAACAGAGATTTCTTGCTGTGTACCACGATTTCCATTGATTTTAACAGCCAAATTTCATTCCCTTTATGTTAAGGAGTCGGAGTCGGGAGTCGGAAATTTTGGAAAGGCCGGAGTCGGAGTCAGGAGTCGGAAATTTTGCAAACTAGGAATCGGAGTCGGGAGTCGGAGTCGGATATTTTACCTCCGACTCCGCAACGCTGCTAGCGTATGGCCCTAGTTGTGCCGATGGATTGCCACATGAGCATTTTTTGCAGAAATACAAGCATCTTTGCAGTCGCGAAAGTTTCGCAGGCAGTTGCTAAAGGATCAAGTTATAAATGCTATCAAATAACTGAAACAGAAGATAGAACGTGATGTTCATTCAAATCGCTTTTAATATATTTTATATGTAAACCAATTAATTTTTCAGTGATTATACCACAATTCAGCCTTGATTTTTATGTACAGCAATTCTCCCTCATAACCTGATGTGCTAATATTTTAAAGAGTTCAACATGTAAACAACTGGTCACAACCAAGAAAATATTAGCAATGTTTCCGCTTGCGTACGGAAAGTCGGAAATAATTTTTTTATTGAAAAATTTTTGTTTCACATGCGACTTTTAAGTCGCGACTACCTAAGTTATGAGTGAACTTACTACGATTTTCGAAAGAGTAAACCTTTCATATATTTTTAAAGTCCTTACAAAACTTGGAGATGGCATCAAATTTTGATATTTTTAGCTTGGTCCGCCCTGAGCATGAGACCAATATTCGAAAAAACAATGCAAAATATCAAAAAACAAAAGCGATGCTTTCAAGGGAGCTTGAGCTTTGATGGATAACTTTTGAAAAAATTCCAGCTTTCGTCGCATGATTTAGGCCACAAGACAAAGGCACCACCATTAATAAATCATGATTTAAATCAAGCAATAAATATAAAAAAATCAAACAAAAAGATATGTCGTTTCAGAACCTTGTGTAACGTCTATTTAGCATTCCAATAGGTTTTCATTCTAATAGGCCTATACAGTATTATTGTAGCAGGCAAAGAGTTCTTATGATGACGCAAGTTATAACCACTTGAAGTTTTATGGATCACAGCAACTGTGAGGTCAAAGATTCTATATCATCTAACTACTAAAATGACATGTGGGCTGAAATCACTAACCCTTACAGGTTCAGAAGTAACTGTTAGAATGCAACAAGCTCGAAAGTGCAAACGAGCATAAAGTGAAAGTAGAATTTAAATTCCATCAAATATGAAGTTGTTGACTGTAAACATAGCTTTAGAACATCGTATTTTTGATTCATGAAACAGATATATTATTATAGGTTTTTAACATTTTATGCATGTATGCAATGAGTGCCAATGAAACTATTAACTGGCAGTTTAAGTATTGTCATTTCAATAAATATTTCATTTCGTACACCCGTACAGGTGTTATGAACTTATTTGAAATAAGGGACATTGCATAAGCGCAAAAAGTTTGAATGAAAGCTCAGCTATTTCTAGTCATGGTTGATTGATATAATCGTTTCATTTAAATCAGTAACAAAATAAAAAAAAATCAAGCAAAAACTCATATGCAGTTTTGTAACTTTCTGTGAATTGTATGACACATTTAATTGGAATTCTAATCGGTTTCACTTATCATTAAAGAAGGCAGAGACTTCTTATGACAACACAAGTTATAAAAGCAATTAAAGTTTTATCAATCATAGCAACTTTGAGGTCACAGATTCTATGTCAACTAACTGCAAAAATGATATGTGGACTGAAATCACTAACATTTGCACACTCAGAAGTCAGAACTGTCAAAATGCCACAAGTTTGAAAGTGTAGGCTGGCATAAAGCAGGCCTGCAGCCAGGTTTTGAAGTTTGGAGGGAAATAAACTGTTAGGGGGGCACGATTTTTGTTGTTATTACAGTATATGTTTAAAACAAACTTTTCTGGGCACAAAAAAATTTAGGGACATTGCCTCTGAATGCCTCCATGGCTACCGCCCTGACATAAAGTGAAAGGTACATCTTAATTCCAGAAAATATGTAGGCTGTTGACTGTAGAAATAGTAGTTCCAGAACATATTTTTGATTCAGATTCATAATAACATATATAGGTTTTTACCATTTTATCCATGTAAGTTGTACTTTTGCAGAAGCTGAACTAGTGAAAGTTGAGTTACAATATAATTAATTTTAACAATAGACTTCGTACCAAATACGCTGGCAAGCGNGTATTTTTGTACAAGCTTCTTAACATGCCATAAGTGTTAATGAAGCTGATGATCTGATGTTTTTGAGTACTGTCATTCCAAAATATTTCGTTTTGNACACCGGTATTGGTGTTATGAACTGATTTGCTTTAAGCGTGATGCATAAGTGCAGAGTAAGTTCAAATGAAAGTTCAGCTGAATTCATGTTGCCTGTACTAGAAGAAACAATGCACACAAAGTTACATCAAAACAAATTCTTTAAAATTAAAAATTACTACTTTCTAAGTGGCCCCCTTATACATTAAAAAATCATAAAAATCCGATTTAAATCAAACAAATTAGCTTCAAAAAAATCTTGATTTCTATCAACCCTGCCTTGGAGCTAATTGCGCACATATAAAAATAGAAAAATGTTAACAAAGCCTCCAATACAAAAACACAAACCTTTCATTAGCTCAGGGTAGTCGCCGTTTACGTAAATCGGATGACCTAGCCATCCAAACTGCGCCTGAAAGTGTCGATCTGCTGCATCCCAGTGAGCGGGATTGTCTGGATCCAGTGGTTCAACCCATTCCGTACTCATTGTCAGTGAGACTCCTTGGCCGTGTTTTGGTATGTACAACTCGTGGTATCTTCGAATACAATTAGAATTTCTGAGAGAACGAGCAATAAAAAAGCAACACTGGTGTGGTGAAGCATCAAAAAAGTAAGCAGTTGGAAGACCGTTTTGCTTTGTACAAACGGATATATCGAAAAAGATGACATTTGCATCGAAATGACCCATCCTTCAGCAAACCAGCAACATAACTGGTCTAGTGTCGCTTTTTACAAAGTTGAAAATATATCCAATGTTACACTCGCATCATTAGGGTACGTATCGCCAAAAGCAATGCATGAAAAGCTGAAAACAATCGTTTGATCAAAATTTCCTCTAAAGCAAATCAAGGACTAACGGTGAATTGTGCTTTAGTGGAAGTGTTGAGTAAAAGCTACGAATAAAGAAGTTTTGTTTGTTCGTGATTAAGTAATTTTCTTTCTCTGATCAAACTAACCTTTGGAAAGCACATCTGCAGAAAACTTGTCACACAGTATTGAAATGTTGAAAAATTGATTTGCTTTCCTATGATCTGTCTCTATCTGATACCTGCCTTCTATTCATGTGGCAACAAAACTTCAAAAAACACAAAACGTTGTCAACAGCAACTTCGCAACATGTACCTTTAAAAAAAATTCAAGCCACGTCCTGAGAATACGGCTGGTTTTGAAACTGTATTAACGTACTTTTGCAGGGCAGAAACATTATCTCCTGATCTTTTTTTAGGTCTTTCTCAGACCGAATTTTTTTTTAAATGCCCAAAAAAAATTAAGTCAAGTCGGTCATAATGTCCGAAAATATATACTAAAGAATACTGTTACCCCAAGTTTTAATACTATTATGGGACAAATGACCGAAATATTTCAGTGAAAAAAAGCAGATCCCTTGTCTAGTTTCTACGTACCTTCGATACGCTTCAGCATGCGAGAGAAGAACATGATGTCCACACCGGTACGTCCCTATCTGCGGCTCCCGGACTCCTGGAGCCATGGAGCCCCAGCCGTGACCTTCACCGCAATACACGTATGGCTCGTTGAAGGTGAAAAAATACTTAACCCGATCTCCGTAAGTGCGAAAAACAAAATCAGCATAGTCTAAATAGTGTTCAATGATTTCGCTGCTATTGAAGCCCCCAAACTCGTCCTGCAAGGCTTGAGGAAGGTCCCAGTGGAACAGAGTGGCCATTGGTTGAACCCCAGATGAGATAAGTTGATTGATGGTGTTGTTGTAATATATAACACCTTCTTGCAAGGGTCCCGAAGCAGATTTACCGTTTGGAAATAAGCGCGACCAGGATATAGAAAAACGGTAATGTGTCAAACCAAGCTCTTTGATTAATTTCAGATCGTCGTCAAACTTGTGATAGGAGTTGCAGGTGACGTCACCGGTCATGTTATGAAGAATCCTGAAAAGCAAAACAGAAACGCTAGATACGATTTACCCTGACCGAAGTGCTGTGCTTTCAAAATCTAAACTTGCAACACGAATTATGGTTTTGTTTTTCCATATCAGTTCTTGGTTGCGTTTCTATAAATTTAGCTTAGCTTGAAATATGACACAGTTGACGCTACTTCCTGAGAACCATAATGCTACTTAAATGATTTTGCTCCTAAATTAATAGGTAGAAAATCATTTAAAATAAAACATTTGGGAAGTAGTCCAACATGAAAACTAACGCCTTCCGTGAAATAAGTAAGCACATAGTGTCTGCAGTAAATGCAACTATACTAAATTCAGTCAAACACCTGAATATTGTTTTTAACTTTGTTTTCATACTGCAAAAATATAGGTGTGCTCTTTTAATTCAGCTTTCCTGCTATCTTAAAACATTTGTTTTTGTTTTACTTACATTGTCTTGATCACTTGCGAGGTTAGCAAACCTTTACGTTCAAGCATGGAAATCAAATGTAAGCTTGCGTTGTTCAAAATGGAAAGTGCGCCCAAGACATTTCAGGCAAATCTATTCACGAGAATATTTGGAAAAGTGCGATGTGTCGCCGTGCTTTATGCCCTCATTCGGTTGAAAAACACAGAGTGCAAGCCATTGGGATGTATCCTTTGAATGTGTCATTCTTCTCTTGATTTTAACATTTTCATCATCAAAACAAAAACAACATTTATTTCTGATTAAAATTAACCAAGCTCCTTGATTTGCAGATGAATAATCAAGAATTAAGGAATGACTAATTGTATAACAGATTTCCATGAAACTTTTAGTGGGATAAATGGATAAACAGCAGCTCCAAAGAAAGCATACTGCTTAAGCCAGTGGTTCTGAAACGGGTGCCACGTGGCTCACTAAGGGAGGAAACTTTTATTCCTGGGAGGAAATTTGTTCCAGAGAGGAAGTGGGGAGGAAACGCTGTGGATGAAAAAATACGTACGTTTTTATTTTTTTATTCAACACATGAAAAACGCACAACCAGGTTGGATTAGATGGGAATGTCTACAGTACGCGAGCACAAGCTGCTTTAACTGCAGTGACTGACGTTATAAATGAGTCTGTTTGGTTCATAACTATCTGTTGTTACTTCACAGTAGGTAGTGTGAAATTTATGCAATTATCTTTTGTGATTTTTGTTGAGGAGGAATTGACAGTGTTTGGGTTTGTAAGGAGGAATATGAAAAAAACTTTGTGAACCACTGGCCTAAGCCATTGTCACCTTCCTTGCTGCCAGATTAGCCACAGTCAAAACGTTCTTGTCTGGGAATTCGTTTGCTGCCAAACTGAAATTGCAACAAGTTGACATTCTCGCTAGTTTTCTAAAGGCTCAGTTGTCACGGAAATCGCTTGTAGCTCGTGAAGACAAACTAGCCGTCAAGTTTACAATCATATTGCATTTTGTCCGTTCTCGCCATATCGACAGCTACAATACTCGTAAAACATGTAGAGTTCTTTTTATTAAGAGCCTTTCAATTTCTGAAATTTTAACAAGTTCAAACGTGAACAGTTGTTTTTCCAAAAAAAAGCCATGTTTAGTTTACTTAACCTTATTCAAATTTTATCTAAAAAGGATGGCAAGAATGTTTAAACCAATGGCAATTACCGGCACGGAGCCGTGTGTGTGAAGTTATCCCACACATTCTCTCCTTTTCCATCTTCATCCCAGGCACCTTCTATTTGATAAGCAGCAGTTGCTGTGCCCCAGCCGAAGTCTTCAGGAAAATCGCCGTAGTAAAAACGGTCGCGGTCTAGTGGGTCTTGCCTCAGGAATTTCTCCCAGACGTCCCTTCCTTGCTCTGTGATCAAAGAAAGTTATTTACCGGAGGGTACATGATTTGAATCAAGGCTTGACGTTTGTTAAAAAACATTTAGGTGTTACCATGGGCGTCCGCAGAAATTCTTCAATGGGGGAAAGGTCAACATTTTGCTTGTCCTTTTCAGGTTGATGATATGCAATGTTAATGGACGTTCACAAAACGCTGTACCCTTTCTACACCAACAAGAAAATCCCTCATGTTACGGCAACAGTCACAAGAAATGCGTTTCGTTGGCAGTAATAGCCAGGCATGTTACGATAATTTACACAATAAGCTATTTGCAGATTTTCAAAGCAGGGTATACTTCTTTTCAAAGAGGCATTGCCATGGTCTTTATCGAAACAAGCATTGCCATGGTCTTTAATTAAACCACCAATTATGCCTTTATTTCACCTAGCAAGAATTGTCAGCGTCACTTGGAAACAAGCGCTGCAAGGGTCTGTGATCTCGTCGAAAGTGATCAATCAATCATCCTTTCAACAAAATCTTGCTTGCCTTTGCTAACTTTTTCACGGTGAATGCTTATCATACACAAAACAGACAAGCGTTCATCTGACATTGTCGATCGAAGCCACTTTTAAAGTCTTTGCAATGTCCTAAA
>JGI24159J19872_10004707_pt1 | contig 17456 bp, 15 predicted proteins | sample Ectturendosymbi4_FD_19872 | JGI IMG/M metagenome (IMG submission 19872) | reverse complement strand
CTGTTAGTGACCGAAATTTTTTGAGTAACCTCATAACCGAATTTTTTTGGTAAATCGGTCAGTTCCGGCAGTTCTGAATTCCCAATTTCACCCCTGCACATATGTGACCTTTTCCAGCACCGCCTGAAATTGATTTTAGCACCCCAGGTTAAGAAACCCTGCTCTAAGATGTGCAACTGCGCAGTACCACCAAATCATTAGCGCAGTGAAATCTGATTCTCGTACACTTGCAACATTCCGAAACGTTGGAAAAGCAAGAAAACAAGGAGAAGCTATTTGAAATAAATGTGTAGGCCCTACTTTGTTCGTATTTTCATAAGGTTTTATGCTTATCCTAAATTAGAATAATTCACAAAATTTGTAATTCATTTAGAATTCTGGCAACTCTGCCAGAATTTTCTCAGAGAGAACGCTGGCTAAGACTTTATGTTATAGCATTATCATAGCCAGCTTGCTATAGCGCCATGGAGTTCTTCGCGCTAACAGAGAGACTGCAGAAACGGTTTCCAAAGACTGTCTCCAATGACTGTGACGTCACAAATCGAAATTGTTACCAGTGTTAATATTCGTTAATACAGTTTATTTTGTAACAATGAGGTTACCTTTTACCGCAACGTGTGGTGATGTTGCGAGTTGGCGTAACGATCAAACAGGCTGAAGACAAGCATTTGCAAAATTTATTATTTTTTCGAGTTTGAATCATTTGGGGGCACAAAAGAAATTTGGGGGGGCACTGCCCCCGAATGCCCCCTCGTGGTTACGGGCCTGTGTTGCACCAAATATTGGCCAAAATTGTCAAGTAATCAGTGGCCTATATTTTTGGGTTCAGGGCTCTGCACAACCTGCCGTGGGGAGCGAGTGTTAGTAGTCATCAGATCCAATACAACATTCCTACTTTTGAGGCCTTGATGTGAAAAAATATGTACCTCTTTCTTGTCGGAACCGAGGGCTTGGCATGGGCCTAGGCCCTCCACATATTCTTCTGGGGGGACCTTTCCTCCAATTTTAGATTTTGCATAAATAAGTTTTTGTAACACAATAAGAACAACTATAGTTAGGTGTATGCACTCGTCAGTGTAGCATAGATATATAGGGTGTAGTCTAGGTAGGGATCATGGAGGGCTTATAAAACATTGCATACATTTGCTTAAACATGCTGAAAAAAGTTAATAACGTCACATTTCAATGCTTGCGACGTCACAGTTGCCAATTCAAACCACAAATCTTTCTATAGTTTTTTAACGTGCACTTGTGTCCCCCCCACTTTGAACAAGGTTCCGCCACCCATGCGTATGGTTGGTTGCGCGCTTTGATGCAGTCTGATTGTTTATACAACCGCAATTTACTTTTGCAACTGAGTGCTCGGAAGTTACAGTGTTTGTTTGAGGGCGTGTGCATGTCACAATACTTTTACTTTCTACCTGGCCTTGACCAGAGTTGGACTCAGTGCCCTGTTGAGGGTTAGCGAACAATAGTGTTAAAGAAAGTGTCTGTAACCCTGTTGCTCTACTTCAAAACTTGCTGTTAATCGTTCTGTTTTGTCTGTTTTTAATATCTGCATTGTCCAGATAGTGTGTGTTTGCACTCTATGGACTTCGTGTCTGTCACAAAACCTTTAAAAAATCAGATAAATATTCCAAGAAATACATTATTTTACAACTTGTTTAAACTCAGGGGAGCGTGAAACAAAGGAAAATTCCTTAAGGAGGGCGTGCTGGAAAAAAGGTTAAGAACCACTGCTGTAAACACTTCAATCCTATTCGTTTCCCTGATCAGCTGCACGGTTTCCCACCTTCTGTTCGCGTTAGAAACAAGGCAGAAGTGACAATTAATACACTGTTCCAAAGCGGTATATTGACGTCTTGCACAACAAAATCAATGAAACGGTAAGCGTCACCACAAACTGAACTCACGGTTCCGCTTTGATTCGCGGACGCTTCGAACTCCTCTTCGCGAGTGTTTATAATTTTCTGCGTAAGCACGGCTTTGTAAAAACAGCAGAGCTTACCTGACCATCGACGCTGACAAACGATGCGAACGGATAGTTCTTGAGGATGTTACCTCGGTGTATGAGCGAGACCACCTTGCTGTCATAGTCGATCTCATGAAAACACAAAGTACCTCTTTCGCAGTCCGCATACCACCACAACCGACAGCACGTCAGAACTGACCATTCTTTTCGCACACAATTTAAGGTTGCATTTTTTGCGACCGCCGATAATTTGCCGGCAGTGCGTGATTGACCAATCGTAAAGCTCCAGTGAGGCACGATTGCTAAAGTCTTTCATGTAGATTTAGGGCAACGGTGCACAACCTGCGGCCTTCGATAATGAAATTTGCGGCCGTCCACAGGTAACATAAAATATAAGATTTGGCGGCCGTGCTGGCGTATATTAAAACAAAATCATGTCAACAAGCAAGAGCAAGGGAGTCATTAATTGCTACGATGCTTTGCAAACCTTTCTTTTAATAAATGCGTTAAAATGTTTGGACATTTTATTATAGTTTTAGGCACAAGAAAATGACAAATACCGGATAAAACCTAAACCTTAATTAAACGTATCTCATAAACATAACTCGAGCTCATTGGCGGCCGTACTTCATATAAATAAAAGTAATGCGGCCGGCAAAAGCAATAGGTTGTACACCCCTGATTTAGGGGAATTGCTCTCGAAGAACTTCACCAAAGCAAAGAGAAGGTATATGACGTTTTTTAGCGTTTTTTAAATTATACCCCAATGTTATTCCAACTGCGCGTCAAACACGCGTTATTAGTAAGTTCTTCATTGTTCTGCTCTGCGCTTTGAATAGACACGAACGCAACATACATAGCATTTAGAAATTAGTTCTCGAAGTCGGCAAAAAGACTTCCTCGTCTTGTGGTCTCACTGCGATAGTATTGAGGCTTAAGTTTAACACGTTTTTCGCGATTGCGTGCGATTTTCTTCAACTTTGCTCTAAAAATGATTTCACGTTCCTTCTATGTAAACAAGTCAGCTTACAAAACTAAGTTTTTAATTGTAAAATACCTGCAAGATTCTTTTCTGCGGACTTTTGTTTTTCACATATTTGTAAATAGAAAAGTTGTAAATTTTTTTGTGTTTCAAATCTTGAGCAAAAGCTGTCAGTACATCGGTGGCATCCTCAGCGCTAGAAAGCGACGTTTTCTCTGGCTGCTGAAACAAAATTGTTTTTATTAGAAGTTAAAACTTAAGTTAAATGTACCCTACAAATAATTGAAATTGGGTTATACGATTCAAAACTTGTTTTGCAATCCCTACAGTTTTAATTGATAAGCCTATACGATGCTATGAAATGACGCTAAGGTTAGAGCTGTACAAATTGGGTTTACCGATCTCTGCCTATTTGTAATGTACCATTGATTTTGGTTTGACAAGTATATACTGTAAGTCCAACATCAGTTTTAGATGCTAGTGTGTTTTGCGTGTATGAATTGACTGTTTATTGCTGTTTCATGTTTTTTCGTTATTTTTTTGCTGTCGCGGTCTCTTTCTTTTGCAGGGAAAATGCGCCAAAAAGATTCTTCTCCATCATATGCAGCAGGCCGGCGCCCTTGGAGGATTTCTGCACCATTATGAAATGCTTCTGCACAACTTATGAAGCTTTGTACACCACAGTGCGCGTGGCTCCTCAAGCGGCTGGCTTTTGCGGAAGTTGGAGAATTGACCTCTGCTTGGCACCAAAATACGAAATGCTACAGAGCAATAGTTGTCTGCGTGGGTGCGGAAAGGTTTATGGAGATCCGAGCAGAGGTCCATTTTAGCTGGGTTTACACTTTCTTTGCCATGCTTAACTCCTTGCGGAACTGCTACAAGCACGATAGATACCGGTTGCGACCCAGCACTCCCGCGCAACTGCGTTGATCATCCAACAGACCTCAACCTCTCCAAAAAACGTAACCTTGTTAAATTCGCAAGAATCTGGCCATTAACTTTAAACTATAATGAATTTTATGAAAGTGTCGAGGGGTGCCCGACGAGATAACCTGCTTGACAGGTTTTTTTCGGTGTCCCAGCGCCTTAATTTTAATTTGCATAAAATCGTTGAATGTTTGCGGCTACGCCAATAAACGCTATCTATCTGAAAATATTTTATCTATCTAAAATCTATCTAGCTGAGCAAAAGTATGAGTGTGAGTGAGGAAGAGATGGGGTGATGTTCATGTGTGCCCATTCGTATGATGTGGCTCTTTGCGGTAACACAGTAAGACATATGGCTCTTGATCCCTGACTGGTCGGCTACCCCTGACTAAGCAGTCCGTTTCAGGCTGCAGTACGTTTACCAAAATCCACTTGTGACCATTGCGCAATTTATAAGTTCTTCAGTGGGTGTGCAACGTGTGGTGCTTGCAAAAACTCATGATGGAAATATGTCGCCAACAAGTTCTCGTCCGCATCAAGTTTTCCATTTTCTGCGCTAAGCCTGATTTTATAAAGTTGTTGCGAAATACGAATTGGGCAACCTTCCCCGCAAGGCTCGTTCTCATAATTTCGGTAGAACGAAGCAAAGCATTCCTTACTTAGGGAATTTTCGGAACTGTCTCGCGCGTTGTTCTTTGCTTCGGCAGCAAGGCTTATAACANTAAGCAAACAAAAGTATTGACCTGCAATGAAAAAATAGCTTTGGCGCAGCTTCGTGCANAACAAAGTGTCGCGCAACTCCAGCCCGGGGCGGATCCAGCCAATAAGGTTAGAGGGGGCGATTTCAGTAATATTTGGTAGTCAAGCCTCATTACGGGTTCACTACTGTAAGAGAGATGAAGTATACTTCACAACACTGCTGTGACAAAACAATGGACGGCAAAATGGCCTTATATCGCAAATGCTGTTTTCCGAATTGTAAAAAAGGATGGTGAATGAAGTTATTTTCGTAGGTTTTAGGGGGGCGATCGCCCAAATCGCCCCTTCCTTGGATCCGCCCCTGACTCCAGCAACGTGTCCGCGGGTGATCAAGACAAAAATGATTGAATAAAACAAGTAACTGAACATACCTCAGGTTTCTTGGCAGGTTTTTTGTTTAAAAAATTTTTCAAAACGTTTTTTGGGCGCGCATAACTCTTCGGACTTGGGGGAGGTTTGTCCTGAAACGAGAAAGACAAATGTCGCGAGCGCGGTCAAAACAAACTTGTTATAGACGAAGCAGGGCATAAATTCTGAAGGTCGCAATGGCGATGAAGTTTCAGCTTACAAACTACTCAAAATCAGGTCTGCAGTTTGGTATGGCACCTGCATTTAAACCACAAAAAATTTATTGAGTCCGTGCTTGAGCTTAAGCGGAGGCGTGCGAAGCTTACTGAGATTTTTGTCCAAAACAACCACAACAAACACGTTCAACACACGTCAAATGCAGCATAGCTGTTTATACAGATTCACTGATTCTTTCGCTATGAAGTGATGACGACCACACAGGTTTTGGACAAACGCAAGAAGCATCAAAACGCGTTTGAAAAATGCAGGAAACATAGCGTCACTGATTTGCTCAATAGGAACTGATAAAAATCATACATCGAGGCGTTATGCATATACGCAGGAAGCAACAACACAGGAGATCTAATATTGAAAACGTTATTTCGTTTTTCCTTCTTCAATTTAAAACCGATGCGACAACACACGACGGCTTAAAATCAATGATGCCGTCAACCACAAGTTCCACCAGATGCAAATTCACCTCCTTATTGATTTCGCGCCACATGGCATGATTTCAAACCTACCCTGGCTTCAAAACTGCTTCTAATGTTAAAGTAAGAGCAGTAGGAGTTACCAGCACTCCAAACTGCAATAATTGGTTTTCAAAAAAACAACTCCATAAACTAACACAAATTCATCCGCACATTTTCAGCTTGTTGGTTTAACACAAATTCATCCGCACCTTTTCAGCTTGCTGGTTTCTCAGCTCGTTCTCGCGGTTCTTTGTCCACGTGACTGCTTCGTCGATGGTCATGGCGTTCAGCTTGACCTGACGCATCAGCCACAGCTGCTCTTCGTTGCTAAGCAACGGCTTGTTCCTGGCCGGGGAACTCATCGTTCCTGCAACAAGCAAAATAATATTTAAAACTTGAAGGACTCTTTTCAACCAAACAGAAATACAATTTTTAAGTGACTGAATGTTAACAGGTAATCAGGCACCGCGACTTTAGAGCTAAAACAAGCTATGCAGAAGAGTGCAAACAAACAAAACAAATACTTGAGTTTTAATATTTCACGCATATTCGATATTACATTAATGAAGTTATTAGTACCACTTCTGCAATTGGCAATGATTTAGCTTCGTTTTATGAAATTATGGAATCGGCTAAACAAGACACCGCTTTGCTTATTAGTTTCTGTCTGCAAAGAAAATAAAAACAATTTTTGGCAAGGTGTGGTTGATTCGCAAAACACCCGATTCAAGTCAACCAAAGCCACCTACACCTTCATCGATTTATTAAAAGGCGTAAAAGACGTTACGCCAAACGAAGCGTGTGATGGAACACATTTTACGGTAGAAAAAAGATGTTTTCAATTCACAAACCTTCTTCTCCACCTTGACAGCTGCTGATCTGAAAGCTTGTTTTGACTTTGGACTCAGCTGAAAATCCTGCCGGCTTCCTTTGCGTGAAGTTATACAAATGGCATCCGGACGCAAACTACGGATTCCCGCAAACAAAAGAACCTAAAGCGTTATCTAAAAATAGAAACATTACATATGATCTGGGCTTCGTGGTCCACAGTTAAACGAAAACCACTTTAAATAGTAAACGACAATTGTTATATGAACGTCCGCAATGTAAACGGCTACAAAGTGCGTTAAACGAAAGCATAACTTCAGAATGATGTTCACGTAAAATTTACTGTAAGAAGGAATGGAGCCGTTCCCATTTTTCGCTATTGTCAACCACTACAGTTATTAATTTTCTGCACCATTCAAAAAGTTTTAGCAGCAATTTGCAAAACCACAGCTCTCGATAATATTCGACCCTGAAAACACGTTTCAGCCACTGCACAAAAACCTCCAGTTCTGCGCAGAGCACGGAAGTGTTTGGCTGGGTTGGTACAGTTTTCCACCTGAACGTGCGAGTAGTTTAGGACGTGGTGCAGCTACTTCGGAAATGGTTCAACGTGAGATTCAACTTTCATTGCTCTCACATTCGTTTCGACAAACGGTTGGCCATTGAGTCTTTGCAGAAACTTGGAACGCACCCTGCCTAAGCTGGTTGCGACGTGAAAGCAATCTCATAATACAGTTTGAACTTTAAACTATGACCCCTGTTTTGCTGCACACGCCCATTTCACAAACAACAGCTTGAAAAAGGCAAGTAGATGTGTATGGATCAAACATATAAAGGTCTATTTAAAGATTGCTACAGCTCTTATTGGCTACACAGCGTTCTACGTAAAAGTAAAATTCATCGTCGGCGAAATAGCACTCGAAAAGCTGTCAACACTGACACGTTTTTCACATAAACTTAACGTTGATAGTGTTTCAGGCGATGAGAAAAACGGTCGGGGTACCCTACGCTTTCTCGTAAACTGAAACACAGCGAACGAGAAAAAATNAGTCGCCGATCCCCTTATCACCAGCATGTTAAAATAAATTAAAAAGACATGCGGTTATCATTTTATTTGTTCGGCATTTATCACCCATCCGTTGTGAAGTGGTGTACCAGGGAGGACGTAACCTAGGTAATATAAGGTGAGGGGGATCTGAGACAAAATCTTTTCTTGGTGAAAAGTAGTATTTTCAGTTTTATAAATCGATTGAAAAAAATAGTCGCAGATTGAAACTAATAGCCAGATGCGCAAATCATGGAAAAACGGGCAGGATATATATGGATGAATTAGCAGCTTCATCAAACTTTAAGTATGGGGTTCGATAGCTGACTTGAAGACTTACACTAAATTCCTCTAATCGTATGAACACATCAACAATTCAATGCATCGCAGAAACTTGACTGGCGTTATTGAGTCGCAACCTAGATTCACAATTTGTTTAAAAGTCTTACAAGTCTACGGAATTCTACATTCTTGTTGAATGTAAGTTCTATTTTTGAACTAGAGATTTGTTGCTGGTATTGACAAAAAGTTAAAATCAGTTTTTAAATGGCCCTTCCAGGTGATCACCTGGAAAAGTGTAAATTTTGCGTAAGATGCTTAGTCAAACCAAGTGTATCCAAAAAATGTTCGCAAATGTGGAAGTATGGATCATGAGTATGGAAGTATGGATCATTAAGATTTATTCAAGCAACTCACACCCGGTACATAAAATATTTTCATCCCCAGGCGCAAAGCTATTGGCTGTTACAGTAGACGCTGCTACCGCTGATCTTTTAGATATCTGTAGGGAAATTACAAATGCTTTTCAAATCAAGGAAATTACCAACTGAGTTGAATGCATCAATACANATGAAACAGTTATTCAGCCAGGAAGCTATCAGTCAGCTGATTATCTAGCTAGAAAAATGAAGCTGTTGCAAAATAAAGATACGCAGCAGATACGCAATACATCTCAAACGGCGAAATGATCTTACGTACGTGCACGTAAATCTATCTGCGCATTTAGATCGTTATCTCACAGCCTAGCATTAATTTTTTGATTATTTCAATCATAAACATCAACAGCAAGAGACAGTTTAAGGGTCAAAATATCCTACAATGATCACGGCTTCCACCGAATCAAGGTGTTAATGTCATTCAAAATCGGTGAAAGAACAGTTTTAAAATAGTTTGCTACATCATCAGGTTCCAATCAACCACAAAAAGTAGTAGCATCACAAAATTCAGGGTAACACATAGACGGGGATTGCAATCCTAGTCACAAGGTTTCATGGCATAGCTGGACGTCTCAAAAAACTGCAATCGCCACTGTTCGGCATGAAATGTCCATTTAACAAAATTGATAAATTTAATTTTGTATTTTTACATTTGCTATCGAAGATGGAAGCCTTCATGCAGCAACACTTATTTGCTGCTTGCGTTTGAGGGAACCGTACTTAGGCTTGTCTAATATATCGATGTTAAGAGCAAGGTGACTAGAAATTGAGCGATGAGAGCATTGAATTTTTTAAAAATCAGGAATTGTCATTTTAGAGCTTCCACCATCTGTCTAACTACGAGTGCCTCTGATTAATTAACTTGAAACATAAATATAAAAAATTGTGGCATTTGGTTGAAAGACTGCGAAAAACAGGATACTGTTGACAGCATCTAGGCTAGTCAATGCTGGTAAACTAAAAAAACTGCAATCAGTAATTACTAACTGATTAACCACCAATTCGTTCAGTGGCGTACGCAGAAAGTTTTCATGAGGGGGGTTTCATTCAGTGGCATATGATGGTCATTTGTATTTGGTGTGCGCTGTTTGTGACGTCACAATTTGACGTCATATTCATGTTTCCAAACCAAAGTTTTGGCGAAGTTTTTTGACATAATATGCATAACCGTCTACACGCACTCCCCTTAATTTATGTCTCATTGAACTAAATATAAACGATCAACGTTCCAGGTCGGAAGAAAATACATTCAACGCTACGACACAGCAGTTCATAACTGCAAAAATCAGGCTGCGCGTCAAAACAGGAGAGTAAAACCCATTCATCAGTGCGTCAGAGCAATCTACAACTGCAAAATGAGGCTGCGCTAATGTCTTGTCGAAAACGAACAGTGGACCATAGAAAGTGTGCGGCTGTACTGGCTGACGCACACCCCGGTTTGCAAGATCGAATCTTGCTAAACCACACAAGAATTGAGAATGCGCATGAAGTACGCTAGAAAAATTTCGATTTTTTGTGATGCATATTATGCATAGAAGTCCAGAATTTTTTTTTCCCTGCTGAGATATTATCAAATGCCTGAATGCTTCTATTTTAACAACTGCTGTTTTCCAGCTCGTGCAATAGTTTCATCATGCTACAGAAATTGGTAATGCAGCCAATGCGGTCAGCACTTGCGCTGCTCAGCAATAGCAGACAAAATAAAGGCAATTGTTTCCGTTAAAGTGAACTATCACGCGACACAATCTTAAACATGGGTGGTGGACGAAATGTCTGCAAAAAGTGGCAAGATGGTTTCTAAAGCAGACGATAACCCAGATTCCCACCAAAGCCTAATTATTACTTTTTGGCCCATTTGAAAATGGAAGGTCATCGCGTCGTTGCCAGTGACCGGTGGGTAATCCCTATCACAAACCAGGTTCATTATCAAGTGTTGCATGTTCGTGGGAAAGAGCTGCCAGATGATCAACACATTTGCGCAGGTAGTGCTGGGGCGTAACCGGTCTCTCGCAGTGGATCAGGTGTTTAGATCCGCAGGGATCTGGTCGTGGTATAGAAAGTATAAACCCAGCTAAAATAAAACTCTGCCCGGGTTACCATAACCCTATTTGCATCTTGCAAGCTCTACAATTGTTTGCAGCGGTCATAGAATGAAGCTGAGTCATTCAATGCACGCTTGCGTTATTGCCCATTAGTGGAAAATAATTTCCTCGATGTCAAAAGTTCTCACCACCAAGTTGTTACTTTTACCGCGTGATTTTACAAAATTAGCAACAGTTGTTCAGAATTGCCAAACCTTTCAACAAGTCTCAATTGCCAAACCTTTCAACGTGATTTTACAAAATTTGCAACAGTTGTTCACAATCGCCAAACCTTTCAACACGCTTTTTCATTCATTCCTCTTGAGCATTGCACAGCAATTGATTTCAAAAAGAGTTTCGTGTTTGGCTCAGAACTCGCTGTACTGTAAATTGAGTGATTTTCAGAACGACAGTCGACTGAACAGATTTCATGCACCAATCACGGTTTTTTCACAAGCACGGGAAATATTTTCGGAGCTTTGCCATTTCGTCGTAACAATGGTATGTCTGCTGCTTGCAGTAGAAACTAATTAAACTACGCCGCAGCAGGATGTATGGACAAGCAACAATGATAGATTGCAAGTGCGTGTTCAATATTCCGGGAGCCGTTTTCCCACGAAAACCTGTTCTTTACTGAAATCGATCTGTGACAGTCATGCCGGTTTGACAGTTCGCATATATGATTCAAATCCAAACGTCAGCGAGAGATCTGCCTCAGGCCTAGCTTGGACCCTGAATGAAAAGTTGAGAATCTTGAATGGCCCCCAAAACACACGTGACTTTTATACTTAGGAAAGGTCTCTATTAGGCTCAGCTACATCACAGATGTGCGCGTAATCGCTAACATTATTACACTTGGAAACTCACCCCACTACCAGCTCAACGCAGTGTACAGCCTAAATATGTTTCGCAGCAGTAAAAGCTTACAAATGCCAACTCAGAAATGAACTTATTTGCTTGTAATGTAACCTCCTTTCGTCAGCCTGTCATCAGCCAAACACGGCCACGCGCATTAGTATCAACCTCACACAGCACACAGAGAGCTTCCTGTGACCCGGAATGCTTGGCGGCCATGACAGGTAGCACTGCTGATGAAACCACATGCGCCTAGATGCTAGCTTTCGGCTGATCAGCAATGCATGCGCTTAGCAACCACCATAACAACGCCAATCCCAATATAGCTGAGCAGCACTGGTGGTAGTGTATAACTGAATATCGTTCGAGGGGATCAAATTAGTGTACCACAACACGAAAATGCCCGGATTTCGATAATGTTAGAGGTAGAGTGGTATTTTCATGATTTCAACAAAGAGGCCCTATCCCTCACCATGCAAACTTATAACAACNGATTTCGCCAGCAATTGAGAAGCTTCCAACACGTTTCTCTTCGCACATACTCTGTCCATTTTGACCTTGCCAAGTTAGGCGTTGTTCTGTCTTCAACACAGCAACGTATGCAAAAAATCTCAGAGTACCATTTTCTCATTCTCACGCAACTTGACATTTTATTTCATTTTCTTCTCAATTGGCTACGTTAGTTATTTCCACTAACAGTGCTTGTTCTCCTACAGTTCCGGGAAGGGACGGCTTTCTTTCGCACGTACGCCCCTCCGTGAAGCACAATTACTCCAAAGGAAGATTCAAAGTGGGATTTGGCAGGAAAAACAAACGCAACAAACCGCGTGAGCCATATGCGCCACACATGCATTATTAATGTTACTTTGCTATTGTGCGTAGTATGAAATTGTGCTGAATGCGTCGCAATCACACAGCGTAGAACAGCAAATGCAAGAACGAGGCCCGTAACCAGCTTGGGGCACCAGGAGGGGCGAAGAGTTTTCCGAGAGGGCCCCACATTTTTTGAACTATGTCCAATATTTTTAAATTATGTCCAACACATTTTTCCAGGCGGGGCGAAAATTTTTCTAGGAGGCTTCGCCCCCCCTGCGCCCCCCCTGGTTGGGGCCTGTCAGGAACTATTCTGAAGGAGCAAATTCAGGAACTTTTTTCTGAAAGTTCCGTTCACATCATTTTTGCACTCTACTGTAATCAAATGCATGTCGGCAACTGCAACTCGCTGGAAAAACTACGAACAAAAAGTATTCCTAACAGCAATCAAGCAAAGTTACATTTTGCAAATGCCTGTCTCTAACCAGGACTAAATGCTGAGAAGCAGCTCGATGGTTTCTTGGCTTTGAAAATTAATGGTGCTCTTTCTTATCGTTTCATCTGACACAAATTTCTGGTTGTTGCAGCATCAAGCTCTGAAACCAACAGTCGCGGGAGTCAAGCCAGTTCGAAAGCTTTCGATTTTTGCAATTCTAGAAAAGCATAGGATCACTTATACTGTCTGTATTCTTTTTGCAGATGTCTACTTTCTAAAGATGGAAAATTGTTTGCAGTCCTTCAGAATTAGAATTAACATAGAAAACCATTATTGTTTAAAACTTAATTATAGGCAAAATATGTTACGAAAATGGACACAAACTTTCAGGCCCATAACCAGCTTGGGACACCAGGAGGGGCGAAAAGTTTTCTGAGAGGGGCCCAAATTTTTTCAACTACTGTATGTCGAATATATTCAGACTGCATCCAACACATTTTCCAGGGGGCGCGAAAATTTTTCTAGGAGAACGGGCCTGCAAACTTTCCTCTCAACACGGTTCTATTTTGGCTAAAAAGATTTGAAGGTTAGTTTTTCCCTTTAAACCTCTGACACATTCAGGACTATAGTTCAAAGAAACACATGTGGAAAATGTACCGCGTCATTAACAGATCGGTCTCGTAGCTGGCTTCTTTCAGCTGCAATGAAATGAAATTATTGCTTCAACGTCTACTTCCACGTACATCAAGGCTTATCAAGAATAGCGAATAAGTCATTCTTGTAGCAGATGAAATCCAGCTAGGAAAATCTCGCAAGGACTTCGGTAAATACCCAGCCAGTTCTGCTCTCAATGTTTCAGGCGAGCTCTTAGCGCTTTTAAACGTTCATTAAGTTGATTTACAAAAACGCTATTAGACAATTTGAAATTGCAACACAAAAACTAGCCTCCACGTGCTTTCCAACCGGTTAGCGTGTTTCTGGCGAGCAATTTTGTGTGTAACTTGCGCAGCGGTTCGCCTGGCCACCGGTCAACCATGCGCTGTGACAGCATAGCGTCAACATTTGATCGCTTGTTCAGCAGCTATGTATAATTGATAAGAGTCTGCCACTGTGCGCCACGGCGGAAAAGAGCAAATGGCGATCATTCCGAGCAGCAGCCAAAAGAGTTGAGTTGTGTTTGTATTGCATTCCACTCGAAATCTGGTTGTCAGGGAACTTTCGTGCTGTACCGGCATCGCCACGCAGTTTTTCCAGACGCAGCCCAGACAGAAGGATAAAGAAACACAAAATGAGCTCAAATCACAAACTGCTGTGAATTGCAAGCATCAATCACAATATCGCTATTCAGCATAACATCCTAATAAACCTCGTCGTCACTCTTAATGTTCAGATTAAAGCAGAAAACATGGGACAATGGGAGTCAGTGCTATTTTCAGTCAAATTTTGCAACAAGTCAATTATGTCAAAATTTATTCAACTTCAGCATCTGACCTCAAGCTGCTCATTCTTTCTAGAAAACCATCGCGCCAAACCTGGGGTTCGGCATGTGCTGAACGTTACCTCGCAGCAATAATTCATCAATGTTGCGAAATAAACTTAACGTTTTTTTATTTCGTTACAAAATATAAGTGCTTTTGCGAACAGTTGTGGCTTGTTTCCACAAATAAATGATGTCGTTTTCAAGCTGGCTTAATTTCGAACAAAGCACTTGCAAAGTTGCATAAAAATACCAGCAGGACCAGTGATTTAAATGAAATTTTAGCACACATTATCACCTAAACTTATACTTTAATTTTTGTTTCTCATTTGGTTCAATTTTAAGTTTTCGAAGAGCGTAACTACAGTATTTCAAAATGTTTGATTTCTGGATCATTTTCATAAATAGCACAAAAATGACACCCGTCATCATTACTAAATACGCCACTCAAGGTTGAAAGAAGCACCCGATTGTGACGAAACATTGTTTCAATCTGGCCGGTATTGGCTGTGAAGCAAGCAGGTGGAAAAGCGCAGAAACGTCTTTTAACTTCCTGAACTTCGGACACTGATCAAAAAATCCTTAGGAGCAAGGTTCCAAATTCAATCTCTACATACCAGCAAGTAAGACGTGACAATTCGACTATGTCCCAGATTTGTTTTTCTGATTTGTTCACAAAAATTTCATTTTTTTGACAAATCCTTCACTGTTGTTTTATGAAAGCAAAAATATTTCCCAAGCCATTTATGTTAAAAACCCTTCGTTGTTTGAAATACTGTACCTGTAACTTGCGACAAATAATAAATTAAAGATTTTTTTTGGGACCAAATCGGCTCCGAAGTCACGCTTTCTGGCCATTGGCATATCGCCATAAATAACTCCAAGTGAAGTGAAAAGGCATTTAAGATACCGCGGCTTGTGGGGTAATCAATTCTTGTCATGTATTAAAGCATCGCAGTTTCACAATTGAAGTAACTCGACCTTGTAGTAGTTTGTATATATCAATGAACCTTGACAAATATTTTTTCACTTTATTCGTTTATCAATCCCGTTATGGTCATCTACTAGTAGTCTAACGCCGACTGACGCGTTGAAACGCTCACGTTTCGTTCATCTCATCAATCCACGACCCGAAAGTGACAACGCCAGCTATTTCAACGTCACTCCACAACAGCAGGAAAAGTCTTGTTGAGTCAGGCATGGCTAAGGCTTTTGCTCATCCAATAGGGCTGCATGATTACGTGATCAGTCTTAAATCAGCGTTGTGCAATCAAGTGCGGATGTCAAAGGTGTTTGCGATCGGTTGATTTTTCTGCGTAGTTTGTCGCGCGCAACTTCTCGCATGATTTCATGGACGAATATAAACATTTGCTCAATTGTGTCTCTTAATTGTCCCGCTGCAGCTCCCACTGCGCAGGTTTTAAGACTATACGAATACGCTTTTGCTCGGGTATCTATCAAAAGAATTTTTTTCCACAGCAAAGAATCAGATACTACAGCACATGTGTTTACAGACGATATATTTGCCTAATGAAGAGGCATCCTCAGCTCTTATTCAAATGGAAGCTGTGCCTTACGTGAAAACAAAATTTTAGTATAAAAAGTAAAAAGTACCCACACCTCTAAATGAAACTCGGGCTCGGCCGTGAAGAAACAAACATTTCAAAAAGAATAAAAAAAAATGCGCAGAAGCAGGATGAACGTTACCAATTTCTTTTCTTTGAAAATTTTAACACACGTTAGAAAATCTCTGGGAAATCATTATTACACAATAAACGTCATGGGACATAGTTTGTGACAAAACAATCCTTGTTCGGAGCAAATGAATTGCCAATTTTTGTTCTTTCCTGAGAGTCCGAAAATTTTTTGACACCATCTAGATTTACAGTGGGTCGAGGCACTGTTCATATACGGCAAAACACAGGGCATCAAATTAATAGACTTCCTGGCACATGTGCAAATAATTAAACTGCTTAGACTTGTTGAAATCTTTCAGTAATAATGCTACAAAACGCAGTGGATGATTGCTTGGCACTGCTGCGGCTGAAAGTAAACCTGTGTTTCTGTACTGACAGTGACTGTGGCGAGCCAAGAAACTGCGGTTCGGATATCCAGTGATTGTAGCAACTGCGCCTACAAAACTTCACACATTTCCAATTTGCACACACAGCGTACTTTTGTATACAGTTTGAGACAACTCTTGTACTTTTTCACTTTTCAAGGCAAATCAACATTCTACGCTTCTCAGCATCAGCACCCATGCCAATACAATTATAAGTATTTGACTACGCTGCTCGAGGAATCATATACCGCATTGTTATAATTCACGCATTGAAAAACAACGCAGTTTTCAGTAGCCTGGCTTTAATAGGGAAAAATTAACCTGGACCCACTTCTGAAGTACACGATAAGCATCATCACAACCACAGGTTAACTTGAATAGTGGGAATGGAAATCGTAGGCGAGGTTTGGCTTCCGGTGACGACGAGCGATAACCAAATGATGATTCACTTCGGTCAGGCGCGTCTCCTCACAAAACTGTTGAGCCTTGCAGAAATGCGTTGTAGAAACGCTGCAAGACGCGCAGCAAAAGGTTTGTGCAATAAGTGTAATTACTTCACGCTACCAGCATTGCCCAGTTCAGCTTGATCACTGTTGAAGTATCGGTCATGGCACTTTTAAAGACTAAAAATACGAAAACGTGCGAGCTGTTGGCGCGAAGAAAGGTCTGCGCAGGTGCTTGTTTTTTTGACATGCAAGCCACGAACCATGCTGCGATGCATAATTGCAAACTAACAAGAGATTTTGAACCGCATGAAATTTACATTTGTACATAAATTACAAGATGCCTCTGTTGGCGATTCCTGACGCTTCAGCAGCTTCTGACCATGTAAGAACAACATATTCACTTGCATTGTAATTGCGACTCAACCAGTTCTGAGTACAAACACAAACCTGATAGTTATCATGTAGTCGAAGCAACCAGCTAGGAATAGAAAATTCTTGTGCAAAAACTGCTAATTGAGTAATATCATAAGAAAGCTACGCATCCAACTGCATCTGTAAAATTATTTAGTGAAAATAACATGCAGCGGAATAGGCTGTTTATGCAAAACCAGTATCACTGACCGCTGTTATCTTAAAAACGAGAAGCCGGTGCATGTTATTTTGCATCTTCTTGAGGGTAATGGCTGGCGAAATAACAATCAATCGTGTGTGTCGAAATCCGAAAAAGTTTTTTCACTGTAAGACAAAACTAAACATGCTATCACAAAACAGCGAACTAATGCAGCCAAGTGCATTTTGAAGAAATCTAAACAAAAGCTATGCAAAATATTTAAGTGTAAAAAAATTGTGAAGGGTCAAAACACGCACTTCTCAAAACTTTGCACAGGTCAATGGCCTCTGTCCTCAAAGCGCAGCTTCGATGTCAAAATTTAGGGTTTTCATAAAACGTTTGCTGTCCTTCATAAATTTTTCGACATTTTTCCGAACGCATTTTGGCCAGGGGTTCATTGCTTTTTG
>JGI24159J19872_10004703_pt1 | contig 17472 bp, 6 predicted proteins | sample Ectturendosymbi4_FD_19872 | JGI IMG/M metagenome (IMG submission 19872) | reverse complement strand
TTTCTTATCTCCTAAACCCTTTCTTATTGGCCACTGCTTTAACCAATGAGATCTCTTCTTTTCTGTATATAAACCAGTTCGGTAGTATCTCCACTTCACTCTGACGATATCCCTTGAAAAGTGTCAGACGAAAAGCGTTGGGATGAATCTCTTACTTCACGCCATCTTAAAGATCATTCACGTTGAATCGCAAAGATTAGCAGCTCCTCGACGCTTGCAAAGTTTAAATATCGTTGTTGTTGTGTCCTGTAGACTGGAATAAATTTTTTATTCACGGCCTTTTTCGTAAACGCAAGAAGATTGACTTGCGGTAGGGTTCGGTGAAACTGTTCTAACTTCTTGTCACACATTTCCAAATGAAGGAAACAAAGCACGATTAGACGTTAGAGTTGAGTATTAATCTCATAATTTATGAACATCTGATACGGGCTCATAGAGAATTACTTGAAGTGTAAATTAAAATCCACAAATTCATTTCTGAAACCAATGGCTTCGTATAGATCAGGATACTGCTATTCAGCTGGAAGAGCCACACAAAACACGTCGGCGAGCCGCACTTTGCCACCATTGGTATAGAATAGATAATGATGCAGTTTGTTTATTGTTTTAGTTTCCTGTGGAGCAGTGTGGCAATTTTGTTTTAATCTTTAGTGAGAAGTGACCACGTAATTTTCTGCCTTGTGGTGAGTTTTGTGTAATTTGAAACATCAGTTGTGGCAGTGCCGTAGCAGCCCAACACTGGCCCCTCCAAACATGCTAACTCCCTAATGGTGATTTCTAAAAAAAATATTTCGACGTTATGGCACATCCTTGAGGCCAAATGTCCTTCACAACAAAATATCCTAATTTTATTTTTTCTTATTTCAATATTTTTCTAGTTCCACTTGCAAACACAATTTCGACAGAACCGTCGCCAGAAAGTTTTCCATTGTGGGGCTTGATGTTTGTGCAGGGGGGGGAAGACATCCTGAAAATTTATATTTAATTCACAACACAGCATTTGCAAATTGTGCTACTTAATTATGAAATAATTAAATATTTTCTCGCAAGTACCCATAATACGCTCGTAGTTTAAAATTTTTGAACGAACTTAAGAGAAGGAATTGGGTCTAATCATTGTCATTGTTTAGAGATGTTGTAATGAAATGCAAATGTTAAAAAAATTTGCAGGAATTCAGCATCAATCCTTTATCGTTTAGTTATGAAAACACTGTTATTGAAGAAACAAACATGAGGCAGTGGCGTAGCCAGCCCGAAAATTGGGTGGGGGGATTTTTTATTTTAGGCTAGCAACAGTATTTTCTTTGAAATGTCGCCTCTCAAAGCACAAAATGACCAAATATTTTAAACTTTTTTGGGTGACATGACCCCCTAGGCCCCCTGGCTTCGTCTATGACCGGTCTAAGCAGTGCGCCGCGATGAGTTTTCTTTCATTAGCGCAAATGTTTAAAGTTTACCATGAGCTTGAGTGAATTTTGTTTGAAAAGCATGAGCATCGTGTTTCTAACTGGCCGGAATAAACATTCATAAACCTTTCTGATGTCTGGACTTGTTAATCTCTTGGTGTATGGCACGTGTTTAGATTAGTAACATCTGAACATTTGTATCTGAAATAGGCTATAAATGTTAACAAATATGAACTAAGGCCTACTTTAACGCAACATAGTTAGTATCCATGATCAATTAGTTGCACTTCTGTTTTGGGACAAGCTTAGCTGTGATTGCTAAATAAACTCTTCTGCAAGCCCATAGCCACGGGAAGACATTAGGGGCAAGGCCCCTCAAATTTTTTGTGCTCAGAAAAATTCGTTTCAAACATATAATAACCACAAAACCCTTTCCCCCTTAAAAATGTAGCTTTCACCCCCAAACTTTAAAACCCGGCTAAGAGCCTACTCTTCTTACTACACTATAAACCATCTGGTTGTCTGAACAGCAGGCTGTGCAAATGCGTAAATTTGGTCGTAAGCACTAAAAGTACCTTACTTCTATGCAGTACAAAATAAGAGAAGATAGCCTACATTTTTTTACAACAATCACTACACAAAATACGTTGATCAAGTGGAATTCTGACTTCTGGACGTATACAACTAGGAATACAGGCTTCAAGTTCAACACTCCAAGTAATGAATGCTATAACCAGGTGGACTTGGGTTAGGGGGGCCAAAACAAAGCTGAAGAATGGGCTTCTGATGATGTCATAATACTTAGCCAAGCGTGGTAAGACCTTTTGATCAAGCCAAGGAAGGGGATATGCAGTGCAGGCCACGCAAGGATATGTTCCCATGAGATTATGCCATGACTGACGCAACAGAAAATGCAAAAAGGGTATTCATGATACACAACTTTAAAAACACTGAAGGTTGGGAAGACAAAGCTAGCGACACATAAAAGTTAAGCAATAGCAAACTGGCATCGCCCCAATTCTCTAGTTTTATAGTTGCTGTTGGGGAGGCATTTTGAAAGCAGAGTACTTACACATTACAATTGCTATTGGGGGACCTATTGAAAGAAGAGTATTTGCACATTGCTGTTGGTGTTCGGGGTCCTTTCAAAAGCAGAGTATACTTACATATTGCAGTTGCTGTTGAGAGCCCTTTGAAAGCAGAATGCTTGCACATTACAGTTGCAGTTGTGGGCCCTTCCAAAAGCAGAGTACTTACGCGTTACCATTACTACTAGGGGCCCTATTAAAAGCAAAGTACTTGCACATTGCAGTTGATGTTCGGGGCATTTTCGAAAGTAGAGCACTTACACATTACAGTTGCTGTTGGGGGCCCTTTTGAAAGCATATTGTCATCTACTTCGGAGTACATTATATGAGTAGATAGTAACTTTTTCACCAAAACTGACGAAAATTTACGCGCGAAACACCTCGAAGAGGATCCATGAAAAGGGGTCGCCCGAGGCAATGCCTCGCTCGCCTCCCCTTCAACACACCACTAATGCTGACGGTTTACGCTCAAGCCTCAAATACGATTATTACCTCACAAACGTAACAAAAATGATCACGCGCTGTTATTCTCGGTAACAACGGCAAGTACTGGTCCGTCTATAAATCACAGAACAGAAAAGAATACGGATTGATGAAAACTTCACTGATTTCTAGTGTTTCGTATTTTAATTTTGGGGTAAAAGCCTTGTTTGGGAGGCAGGGGTTAATGCTTTGTTTGGGAGGCTGAGTGGTGACGGGACTGAAATTTGGGCCCCGTGTGACAGCGTGTCCTCCCAATTGGGGGGCATGGAGGGTAGCTGATACAACTTTGAGTTGTTGTTTCAGTTAATGCGTTCGGCTCGCCAATGTTTGGCAAGAGCGATTACAGACACATTACTGCCTGCAGTCAATCGTAGTAAAATGCATGATGCTTGTTTAAATTTCAACATAGCTAAGTAGGATTGAGACGAACTTACAGGTCGTCGCCAGGCCCAGGGCCCTTAGTGCCGGACCCCATTTACAAGTTGATGCCTTTCCCTGCTGGAAATGGTTGAAGACCTTATGCAGTCTTTTGCTGATAGTGGCTGCCCTATTTTTTGTTCGACCCATCGAACAAACTCTGGCGACAGCTTTTGCGCACGCAGTAATTATTAAAAAGGACAGGGCCTCAGCTGTTGCTATTTTACTATCAGGGTGAAATGCGAACCTCTAGCTGGAATCTCATGTTAACATCTACGCAACGCAACTTTGTAAATCTTATCAGTTTTTACAAAATAACGCGGGCTGCATCCTAATTGTTTACGTAACTTTGATTTCACCTTTTTTTCCTGGTTTTACTGATTAGACATTCGCCTTGCTAACATCTGGATATTGTTTTATAGCAGAAAAAATAAAACACAACTATGAAATTTTGTTTAATGCCACCACGTCACGGAATGTTCTAACGCCATATAAATTAAATGTCACTCATTAAGTATTACATCACTCAAAAACTTCGTTAGTAAATTACATGAATAAAATATTTGCCCTCTAAAACAGTTTCCAGTGGTTTATTTAAACTGTTTGCTGTGCGTTGAAAGTGACGATTATACTAAGCATATGAAACATTTATTTTTATTGCTACTGAATGTGTATTTTTGGAGGTGTGAGCTGAAGATTGTTCTTTGGTAGAATGCGACAGGATGTTCCAGTCATTTACTGTGTTTTATAAAACTACAAGCTGTTGCCAAATGCATGTGCGTTCTCATCACATAAATGTTTCAGTTAATATCGCTTAAATACCAAACGCAAACGGTGATTCAAGTTTTTGCTTTTTGATGGGTATTCAAATGGCCTGCTTAAGGTTTTTGTTAAAAGCACCTGCTTTTTCGTCCATACATTTGCTGCTCTGTAATATTTTTTTCCTGGTACGGTACGTGTCACACTTTAAAACTTTTCCCAAAAGTTTTGTTTATGAAATAAAATTTGGCCAAATGTCAATCAATAAGCAAGTGAAACTAACACATATCTTGCTCTGCGCAACAAACTCGTTGCCTCAGATGTGTTGTTAGTGTGCGACGAAACGTGACAAGCTGAAAGCAAAGTGCGTGAAGAGTATTTGAGCGAATGGCTGACTGCAGTTAAGTGCGGATGACTGTGTCTGTAAATTTTTCTCCCAATTTTATTTTTTTTAGAGCATGGAGGTCGAAGCGCCAACGGGCGATGCTGAAGATTGCTTGCTCTTGGATCATTCCTTTCGTTCTCACCTTAATCGTGATCTTGAAATGGAATTGCACAGACGATTGTAATTTATGCGTGGGAACCAGGTCTGGAATATTTGGTTACTGCTCGCGCGGAAAAGGTTGTTCACAGATATGGGCTCCAATGACACGTGGTTTTATGGGATTAGCGGTAGCTGTTTGGCTTATAGAGGTGAGGTCTGTTTGATGGAAGCCGTTTCAGTTTTGTAGCTCCTTGACAAAGATCACAGATGAAAGTGACGGAAAGGATTTAAATCCAGGGTTTCATGCATACAACCTACAATGCGAAAGCACTCCGGCAAACATCAAACCTTTCTAAATATCTATTGAAAGAAGTCCTGTCACAACCAAGAGTCAAGAGGCAGACACTAGGCTCTTATCAGAGTACACATTTCGACCACTGCGCAGGCAACATCAGCTCTGCGAAGTGCATGAAGTATAAAATATAATTAAATAAAACCAACAAACAGTAAAGCTATTGAAAAAGGCCATCGTAGGAACAACTAAGCAAAACAAACTACCAAGTGTACAGTAACATAACAAACAAAAATGACAGTGCAGTGGGCTACAGGATTCCCTGAGTGATATAACGTGCTTGCAAGAATATAGTCCTGCTGGTTACACTCAAGGGAGAGCGGCCCGTGAGGTCGTCCAAGGACTAGATGGAGTGACTATATGAATCTTGGTAATGACCAAAAATGCTATCTATACAGTAGTACACAGGAGCAAAATAGGATTTTTACGAAGAGTACACGGAGTGACACTTCGCAACAAAGTGCGCAGCTGTGAAATTCGTGAAGTCCTAACTGTCCATCAAGCAATTCTCCGAATAAAGAGATCTCAGCTATACGTTATTTCGACCATGTGACCAGAATGTCCAGGAAAAATTGACGAGGCAAGTCCTAGTGGCTTCACCTTCGGGAAAGCGGCCCACCAGGTCGTTCAAGCACCGGGTGGAGTGATTATATCTCCGATCTGGGCTTGGTCGCGCGTTGATGCAGAGCCAGCAGATCCATTGCTAATATGTTTCGAGATCCTAGTTCTAGTTTCCCCGCGAGGTGCGGAAGATGAAAAGTGAGTTTGACATTGAATGAAAATCGTTAACCGGCTTCAGCCGCTTATCAGAAGATTCATACTTGAGGGAGCAATATAACGTTTTATTATGATTTTCAATAAAATTTGCATGTTTATTGGCATCATCCAGCCATACTAATTTACGCAATAATGGTGCACGTCTTTCACTAATATTATTTCATGGGTCATAAATACAATGACAATTGCACACGTATTTTTTAAACTAATGCTGAACACAGTAGCCATGGTTTATCGCTGACATCATGCAGAACTGTAGAACTTTGGAAACTCGGTTTGAGTGAGAACCTTGCTTTCTTGGTTTGCCGCTTTGCAAAATTCCCTTTAGGGTCTCATTTACATTTCTTGTAGATGTTTTCATCTACATTTCATTATATAGCTTTTCATGACACTTCTTTATAATCTGGTTGGTTTAAACTAACAAATTCTCAAATGTGCACTTCGTTTCTGTCACTCTGCAAATAATACAACGTTGGAAAAGAAAGATGGCCGAGTTTTTAGAGGTATGACCTGTGTCTTACATACGTATTTTTTTTAACACAGCGTAGTTGTACGGAGATTTCCCAAAATAAAAAAATTAATGAGTGTTTTTTTTGCAGATTCTTGAATTACTTGCGATTATAGGAGTAGGAATTCGTGAGTTTTATGCCGTTATGGCCCCACCGAGTGTTCGGAGAACGACCTCATCCATAGAGTCGACAACACGAAATGGTCAAAACAGGTGATTGTGAGATGCTGGAGTAGCCAAACACTAAATTTACCTTCTCTCCTCTTTCATACGTAGCAGATTTTACTCTGTTCTTTCAATTTGCTACGAAAATTAAACCTTTTCTGAATGAAAGCTGTGTTCGTGTGCAGAACACGCGATGGCGCAACATCTGATTCAAGTCGGAGACAAAGAAATAAAGAGAAAGCCGAAAGTCAAAGCAACATCCTCAACGACTCATCCAGGAATAACGTAGAGTCCAATGAAGATGTAAATATTAATGTTTCCCGTCCTGAGTCTCATGGAATACTAACGAGACGTCACTTCCGCTTCCACTCTCGCATCAACTTCATGATAGTCATTTCAAGCAGCTTCTTTGTTTGTACCTTGCCAGCAACCACTGCGGCTTTGTTGGACATTTTTGGAAGTGAGATAGATTTCTCTGCTGCACTTATATCGTCAAAGGTGTTCCTTATATTATACACCTTCGTTTCCCCAATCATTCTCATGAATTATCTTCCTCACATGAAGTCAATGGTCATTGTGTTATTTCAAAAATGCAATCCTTCTCGAATTCAAAGAGGAAGCAAGCGAGACAGAGAGAAGCCTTCCTCTGTTTCTTGATGTCTTTAGTGAGAAAATTTTTTTGCTTCAATGTGAACAAAGGCAATGATTTCTCAGCCCATTAATATTGACGCAAAAAATTAAATCACCAAAAAACATTTTAAAACCGCAAAACTGGCCTAAATAAGCTGAACACAATCCAGGTGTTTACTATTATACATTTATTCTTGATGAGCATTCTTTGCAAACAAGATATTANAGGCGCTTCAAATTTGAAAATTTCGAACGAACTTACAATAAAGCTGATGAAGTTGTTGAGTTCTTGCAAATATAATATGGATAATTTTTGACGATATTTCGATCATCTCGGAGTTGGTTTAAAGAGAAAATTTGTTTGATATTTTAAAACAAGAACTCGACGGAACGCTGCTGTTCTTTTTGTTCTCTGTTGACTTATTATACTGTATTCCTTGCGTGCAGGCCCGTAGCCACAGGGGGTCATTCGGGGGCAGTGCCCCCCAAATTTCTTTTGTGCCCCCCAAAATTTTCTTGTTCCCAAAAAATTTGTTTTAAAATTATGATAAAAACAAAAATCGTTCCCCCCTAAAAATGTATTTTTCCCCTCCAAACTTCAAAACCTGGCTATGGGTCTGCTTGCGTGTGTCTTCCCTTGCTGTCAATCAAAGAGTTGCTTTATTTCAGGGGTCTCCAAACGTTTTTGCCAGATGGCGACATGAGCTACTGCACAGCAGTTCGAGGGCCGGACATCTTAAGTGATGTGATTGTTTCGAAATAGTTACATTCTACCAAATCAACAAATGTTTTGTAAATATATTGTTTTTTCATTATTGACAAAATGTCTATTCGGCCGGATGAACTGGCTTCACAGGCCGTAGTTTGGAAACCCTGCATGGTGTCCATACTCAACGGGGCCTTCTTCATTTTTTCTTTATATTTGTGGGGTTGTGTGGTACGATGTTTCGTTTTGTGCACAAGGCCTGTTAGACTACAAGTACAAATTAAATTAAAGATTTAGATTGTTTGGGAATTTTTCTTGGTTAGAGTTCGGCTCGAGATGAGTACAAGCAATCGGAGATGATTTTTGTTGATTGTGGGACTGTTGGATATAGCCTATGTTATTTCTGTGCATACCGATCGTGGTGATTTAGCAACACAATAAAATCTGCAGTTCTTCATGTATTTTTGCAAGTCAAGCATAAAAAGTTTTTCACCAGCTTGGTTTCTTCATCTACCTAAGTAGTTTCCAACTGCAGGAAAAACATAGCGTGCCAAGAGTTGGGAGCAGGGAATGCTTGGTTAATTATTTCATGCTGGGCACGCGCATTTAAGTTGGCCTGCAGCCCAGTGATTACCTGGAGAAAATCAGTGCAACAAACAAATCTGTCTGACTTAATTTCTAGCAGGTCCTGCTGCCAATATGCATGGAGGTCATAAAGTCTTTTCAATCAGGAAATCAGGAAAAACCACGACAAGTCTATTCACAGCACTCTCAAGCAAACGCATTGTCTAAGACAGACGCTGAGGGACCGCACGACCGCATAACATGTTACGCAAAATGACGCATGCGACGAACCGGAACGTGAAACGTCTGCCAACAAGTAAATACTCTCCACGATGGGTGTTAGCAAGGAATCCGTCAGAAATTTTTAATAGAAAATCGATTTCACGTAAAATTACGCATCCTCAGTCCTGACATTTGCAAGCAAAGCTTACGGGTGAAAAGTTGAAAGGCTGAAATAACAGCAGAGAAAAAAAAACAAAATATCGTAACACTAGCTCAAAAATCATAACAGCTTAACAAACTGACTGACGTCAAGAATACCAGTTGCGACAAAAAGAAACTGGACTTATAACATAAGAAAAGCGGTTACTCAAAGTGACTATGAGAGGCGTTTCCTCAAACAAATAAAATTAGAAAGACGTTTTCTCAAATAAATATAAATAAAAGACTGAAACATCCTAACTAGTAGACGCTAACGGTATGATAAAAAAATGATAAAATCATATGTTGTTCTTACCTCAACCAACTTTCATTGAACTCTCTCCCCAGAGTGCTTTTGGCACAATCACAATAAAACAGCTTCCAACAACAGTAAGCCTACTGCTATAAATTTCTGGACAACTAAGACACCATAAGCAATGAATTTACCTCTCTTTCTTGTAAAATTGCAAGAATATGATGGCAGGTTTAGGAATGGCCTGAAGTAAACTGCGTTTCTGCTGGCTTGGCTGAAACCACACTGCTGTTGTTCAAGGGTGTACGCAAGAGGGTGGTTGGGGTTAACCCCCTTGAGTTTGATATTTTACAAAACTTTATTTCCTGCGCAAAGGAGGTTAATTGTTTGCTTTTGTACGACTAACGTCAGATCATATATTTGCATATTTGTCACCAGGAACAGCCTGCTTCAGCGATGTCTATTATTAGATACAACCAGTAATGTAGTGCTACCGGATCTCCACTTCGTCACTTCTACCAGTGAATGAGGGGACGCTGCCTACAAATATAAGCGAGAATGTCCAGCAGAGCTCCGACACCTTTAAAATTGCAACTACACCCCTGGAAACAAACTTGTGCATCTCGAATTCCTTCTTGTACTCGTCACGGAAAACGTTTTTTCGCTTGTTAAATTTCTTTACACAAATAAATGTTAAGCCTTCAATAACTTCACTATAAAATAAACCTTCCTAAGAATCCTAACCAGCCTAGACAGTTTGAATAAGATTTGATGATGCTTACTTGCTAGGGGAAATATATACTCTGTAAAAACAAATCAGTACTGGCTTTGTGATAAAGGAACCAGTAAATGTTCACTGTTTGTGAGAAATTTGCTTTCAATTATGCTATAGCTTCTGCATTAGCCTATAATTCTATGCTATGCTGCATGATCTATTGACTGTGTGAACCATTATTTTGTCGCAAAAAAAGCAATACACTCCCACTCTACTAAGATTTTAGTGTCTGATTCTTTGCTGGGAAAAGATTCCTTTCGGTAGCCAGCCTAAGGCCTGTCTAGGCCCTAGACAGCTTGCAGTGTTTCCCAACCTTTTTAGGCTTGCGGCACCCTGCAGAAGAGAAATATAATTTGCGGCACCAAGTGCCGAACCGACAGTAATTTGCTTATAAGGTTTGATGACATTTTGAAAATGTATTTTATAGTGATGTATTGAAAAACATATTAGCTTAAGGCACTCCTGAATATTGTAAATGGCACTCTAACTAAGGTGCCGCGTCACCCCGGTTGGGAAAGACTGGGTTAGAGTACTGACAATGTCTGATCACAAGTTACGTCTTTGTGCGGTAAGATTGCACTAATTGTATGACGTCACAAAATCTTGATTGCAAAATGTTTATGATGAGATGGAAATGGTCTGTATGTCTATCAGATACAACCTATTTAAAATTGTTATGCTACAGAAAATAAGAAAAAATGAGGACTCAAGTCACAAATAACATTTCTTAGAAACAAGGACTTCTTAGAAATATAGTACTTTCCAAGACTTGATACTTCAAAATAATGAAAAATCTTAGAAATAAGGACGGTATGGCAGCACTGGATAGTCGTTAAGTTAGGGGAAGGACCTCGCAACATCGCAATAATTTGGAAAGCAGTGTTGCAGTGCTAGGAAATCTCAAAACCTAGAGCAGAAATTGATTTGTGAAAGCACTGTTGCTGTCTGTGACCTACGCATTATGTGAAATCCAAGGAACTCTACTACGCCCATAAAGTACTGGTATATGAACGGGAAGACAGTAATACGGTTACTGTATACATCGTAATAGGAAAAACACGCATTACAGTGACAAACTTTTGAAAATGTAAAACTGCCTGAAAACGGCATTCGCCATTTTTGGAAAACTCGTTCTCAACGCTACATAAAGCACAAATATGTGTGGAGATACCTATTTTCAGTGATGGAATAAAGTAAGAAAATAAACATAACGGTTTTGAAAAAAGTCAGCACCAGCTACTGTATTGTGAAACGACAGACATAAATAAATTTGGGAAAATTTTTATTTGTTACTTTACGAGCTAGAGCTCGCGGGGTTTTCCTTCTGTCACTTTGGTAGTATGTCGCTTTCAGCTTCGAATCACACGTAAAATACAATACGCACCTATTGCGAACAGTGGTCAAAGGTGATGTTTATAATGTCTGCAATTATAAAAACTGATGAGCGTTGTTTCAGGAATCCTCAACGACTAAATGCGTGTTTGTTGCGTCATAATTAGTTGTCAAAATTTCTTGTTCGGCAACAACTAAACATGAGTTCAAAAATTAGGAATCTACCGCAAAACTTCTTGGGATGAGATTCAGCAATCTACCTTGTTGTGTTTGTTTTTTCAACATTGTTCGTGGCCTGTACGTTTTAAAAAATTAAGAGTTAATGCCGTTAGAAAATGTTTTTCCTGAGGTCTTTGCGGAAGTCAGTGCGTCAGAGATTACTTTCGAGCCACGCAGACATCAACGATTTGCATGATGATGACGAAGGAGACTCTGACCAAGCAGACAGTGAGGACGGGGATGACTCAGCATCAAGTGAAGCTTCGAATAATCCTGTGACAGCATCTACCTTAGATCGCAGAGAGATTTATGTACGGGCAAAGCTTTTATGGGAAAATGTAACCGTTGCCCAAGTAACGAGGCTGCTTGGAGTCTACATTGGTGATGCGGACGAAGAACACACCAAGGAACTACTGAGAAACCTAAAGGTTAGTTTTTGAGTTGTTAGCCTCAAGTGACACCAGATGGCTCGTGGTCAGTGCAGAACATCTTTGCCAACCTGTTAATGGCTTGATTTTTTAGAGGTTGTATGTCAAATATGAGGATCCGATCAGCCTAAACCCATATCGATCATTCTGTTAACAAATGTTTAAAGATATTTTGCTAGCAGAACAAGAAAATACACAGGCAAGCTATAAGCTATAAGCCTGGTGTAAAGTAGATTTGCAAAAACCAAATCATGATCAAAAACAAGCTCAAACGTTTTTTACTCTGTTGTATAACGGTCTTGTAACGACGAAAAGAAGTAGAAATTTTGACGATCAGTTCTTTGACCAATATGTGGTATGACTTGGTTAAAGCAGAGCCAAACAGGGTATCAGCGAGAAACCACTTGATCCGCTTAATATCTTGATAATAACAAATTAAATTAACAAAGAAGGTTGCAAAACGTAAGTAATTCACAATCACTGAGACATTAATGCAACTACTGTAACATGTTGACGAATTTCTGAAATGTTGTGGTAGATTCCAGTAAAGCAGTGTATTCGTTTTGCGTATTATTTATGTTTTTTTGACGGGAATTTACTCGTGCTATATTTTGAAAGCTCGACGTGACACGACAAAATTGCACAAGTCAGGCTCCCGCCTGTAGCAAGATTGTCGTAAAATAAATAAATAAATAAATACTGTAACATCAGCACTATTTACTAATTCAGTCACACGCAGTACATTTTTAGACACAATCTTTTAATTTGTGGTTGGGTTAAACGGCAATCCGTGCAAAGAAATGCTGCATGTTAAGCTTTCCAAGCTCGAGGATAGTTTGCGAAAAATCTTCTCTTCACCGCAGAAAGATTTAAGCGTGGTTGTAAAAGACTTACCGTATCTATGCTAGTCACACAAACGAATGAAAAATAACCTGCTTTTAGACAAGGTCATAGTCATGCTTGTTTTAATGCCATGCAGCTCAAATATTTAATTTTTGACATGGATTCTTTGATCAAACTTCACTTGCGCAACTACGTTCTTTTCCCAATTTACGGGTTGCAGCATAAACTGAGTGAATCTGAGGAAAAGCTTTTCTTTGGGACGTAAAACTGTTGTCATCACCACAACATGGCCTAGGACAAAGCAAATGTATCGTATCAAAGTGGGGCCAGGGCCGGTTCTAAGCCGATTTGACAGATTTCTTCTAATCGGGCCCCGCGCCAAAGGGGGCCCCGCGCTCCATCCACTTACCAAAGCAAACTTACAATTTGTTTATCGAAGCTGCTTGTGTATAGCGCCAGCGCGGGGCCCAGTGTTTTTTTAGTTGCTTTGAGAGACCAAAACGGTTCTCACATTATTCCAACGGTCTTTCAAAATACAGTATAAACTCCCTTTACTACCACCATGAAAATACACCAAAACTTTGCTTTACAATCATCTCGGTATTCAGATGAAACAGTTGCGGTCTCTCAAAATATCTTTGCAGTGAGCAAGGTCAAAACCGAAAACTCTGGAGGGGCCCACAGTATTTTGTAAGCGTGGGATCCGTTGCCAAAGAAAATCCAAGTGTACTGCGCAGTTTTCAACGCCCTTATCAAAATTCAGTAGAAAGAATGGTGATTGTCTTCAGTATTATGCAGCCAAGTTTTTCACTAGCACCTCGTTAAGGCAAAAAGGGCTTAAATTTTGAAGCTGTTGTCTGTTTCATTTGTAAAAGCGTTTCGTATTTGGCAGGTCAGGTTTCAATAGTTGCTATAAAATGCGGTTCGATAGTTGTCGAATGTAGATATTTTAACCGTTACTACTACTTGTCTTCTGAGGGTAATGTTTAGTTCGTAATAGCAAATGCGCGCTGGTTAGTGTTTTAATAGCGTTATTCATTTTCCCTCTCGTAAAAATTTGATGAGGCAACCAACCATCAGAGGCAACCATTTGAGATTATTGGGGAAAACGTTTGAAATATACCTAGTATTAATCATGAATGACTATTTCAGATGCGCAAAAATAACGGTTCTTTAAAATGTAACAGAAAATCACTAACAGTTAAGCCATTTGCAAAGTGACAGAAATGACAATTTGGTTCAAGAGAAATAAGCCTTATGATGTTCTTGTGGTGAAAATTGCATCATGAAATAATGTTTTCGCCCCATGGTCTATATTTGTTAACATTTGTAGGCGATTTGAGATACAAAATGTTATTAATCTAAAGATGTACCATGCACTAGATTCTAGTTTTCTAGTGACTAGAAGATTAACAGCTCAAACATCAGCAAGGTTTATGCATGCGTTTTTCGGCCAGTAAAAAAGGTTTATGCATGGTTCTGCCAAAACTGTGTCTGCAATTAGGATATTTTGTTTTGAAGGCCATTCGGCCTCGAGATGTAGCATAACATAGCTTTTTTTATAAATCACCATTAGGGGCCCCAGAGTTGGGCTGATATGGCACTGGTCCCCAGCTTTCCACTTTGGATGAGTCAGAAATCGAAGCATATCGTACTCCATTTCAGAAGTTGGCTAAGATCAATGCTTGATTTGGTTGTCATGATTATATAGCCTTTGCGTGATAGGACTGTGATTATTTTGGTGTTACGAATTCAAAGCAAAATAATTTGCCGGGCTTCAAATCCAGCGTAACTGAAGTTTTTATCAAAAAAGGCGAAGACATAATTTCAAAACAAATGGAAAACCATCTCTGGATTTGAAATCTGGGGAATCTGCAACAAGAGGCCGCGAAATCTGGGGAGTCTGCTCTGCAGGAACATGCAAGCCACAAAATGACCTATAGAGAGATAAGATTGGCCGGATGTGGGAGCGAGGCGGCAGTGATGCAAAAACCTAACATCACGGTTGTAGTCGAGACCTATACATCGAGACCGAGACCTGATCAAAATTCCGAGACCTCTTCAAAATATCCGAGAGATTTGTGGATTATGCCGATATTCTTCTAAAAATTTTCAAAAAAGTTTGTCACGACTACAAAGTTCCAATTTTTTCGAATTTCTGGCATTCTTCCCACCTGCTTTGGTTGTTTCTTATCTGCAAATACAGCAGATAAAAAACACTTTGATTTACATAAGGTTTACTAAGCCATATCGTTGCAGTACTCAAAGCCTCAAGTGAATGTGCTTGAGACCGAGACGAGACCTCAAACCTTCGAGACTGAGACTCGGAAATGAGAAGTCTCGAGACTCCATCTCTGCCTAACATGCAGTGGAGAAACCAATATTCTCTGTAGTAAATGCAATATACATCTACGTCTAAACAAACAGAAATTGTTTCAAGTTCTGTTACCAGTAATGTATTTCAACGGTGATTCTAGTGGATTTTTAAATGCTTTAAAAAACTTGCAAAAAACGTTGATCTGGTATATGAAATCCTTCCTTGGATAAAGTGCGAACCATTCACAAGATAAAGATTCTTGGAAGTTTTAGAATGCTTTGTTATAGTCACAGAAAAAAATTGCCTTTTCAACAAAAAACCATAACGACTTTGAAATTCCTAAGGCGTAAAATGGTTACGAGGTTTCAACAATTAGTGTAAATAATTACTAAAGCATTGACGTTCGTCTTTGCATTGCTGTCATCTATAGAAATACTATATTTATAGGATAAAAGGCAGTCATTTCAATGCAAATTGATAGCAATTCATAAAAATCCGATTTTGTAACGACTCAGCTCTTCAAAGTTGTTTCTTTTCAGCAGTGCTGCTTCATGTAACCTATTTGTTTCAGATTCGCGTTTCTCATGAAATATACTGATCAAAAACAAAAATATGCCTGTATTTTTTAAAAACTCAAAATTCCATGCACACAGGCCCAAGCGACCAGCTTCTATGCAGTACAAAATACGAGACAATTGCCTGAGGCAGCCATAATAGATTTTTTCACCACAACCACTACACAAAATACGTTGATCAGATGTAATAAGTGTGACTTCTGGACGTATACAACTAGGCACATAGGCTAGCTTCATGCTCAACACTCCAAGTAATGCATGGGGCCGCTTTACGATCAAGTCTCAAATACATTTATTATCTCACAAATGTACCAAAATGATCAGGCACTGTTATTCTAGGTAACATCAACAGGTACTGCTCTGCCTATAAATTACAGGGCAAAACAGAACACGGATTGACAAAACTACACTGATTTCTCGTTTTTCACATTTCAATTTGGGGGTTGAAGCTTTGTTTGGGGGGCTAAGCCCACAAATCCTCCCCGTGGTCACGGGACTGAATTTTGGGCCCCCTGTGTCGCTAGGCGGTAAACTTTGCGGATAGTCTGATACGGATAAGCGCATATTCCGATTAAACATATGCAAAAAATATTGACAAATATGCGATTAACCGGACTCGCCTGTACTAACAACCGAAATCACCGGAAAACACTCCCAGAAATTATTTAAAAACGTTAAAAGCAATGACCTACAAAAAATCAAAATAATACTACTTACCGAAATGCAAGCTAACAGGGGGGCCCATTTCTTACATTTAGCCTGCCAGGGGGGGCGTCACGCACCCCTGCCCCCCGTCAGTTGCGCCACTGGCGGTAGCCCCCCCCCGGCTTGAAAATTTTCAGGGCAAACTCTGTTTTTCAGGCCAAGCGCGAGTTGCTCAAAAATCCTGAATGATAAGAAATATATATTCAATGCAGTGAATTCAGGGCACAATATGTTTTTCAGGCCAAGCGCAAGTTGCTCAAAAATCCTGAATTTAAAAAGTATATTCAATGCAGTGAACATTTTCAGGGCCACTTTATTTTTCAGGTCAAGCGCAAGTTGCTCAAAAATCCTGAATAATAAAAAATAGATTTTCAATATAGTGAATTCAGGATACACTCTGTTTTTCAGGCCAAGCGCAAGTGGCTCAAAAATCCTGAACGGTGAAATCATTTTGAATACAGTGTATTCAGTGTATATTCACTTGGGGATAATCCGTGTAATTTGGGCTAGTGTAGTGTGTAATCTGGACCAAAGTTGTAACTGGTTATAATGACTTTGATCTGGACCAAGCCCTCGTTTCCTGTAAAAATCGAACAATGTCGGTAGGTCAACAGCTTGTTATAAGAATTTGGTAACTCTTTCTTTGTTCGTTTTCCAGTTTACGCTGGGTAGAGGTGCAGGGTGTTTGGATGATAGATTTTTTTGGTTAACAGGAGTTTTAATGCCAGGTTTCTCGTGTTTTTTTTAGAACGCACATGCAGATTGCTTGGCTCCGTTGAGTGCGCGTCTTTAAGTGCCATGCTCAAGTGCACAGCAACGATAACACAGGCAGGTGTAGGGTTCCGTCGCATTTAACCAATGCGTTACGCCATTGATGTCGCGTATATATTTGCATCAGTAAAGGCAATTACCGTAAAGTTTCTTGTCTGGGAGAACACAACACGCAAGGAACTTCACCCCCTTGAGTTAACAAAGAAGGTAACTAGAACCGTCGCCAGAAAGTTTTCAATAGGGGGGCTTGACATTCTAAAAATTGACAAAAACTCAACTGATTTATATTGTTTCATGTTCCAATTTGGGGGGTTTGGCGCTTTGTTTGGAGGGCTAAGACCCCGTGGCGACGGGACTGAAGGTAACTACAGAATTTGCCTATAACGACACCCTAGGCAAGGGGTGAGCAGCCCCTGGCACGCGTGCCGAACTTGGCACGCGAGCACTTCTATCCGGCACGTGAGCGAGGCCTCGGAAACGAGATCCTCCCCCCTT
>JGI24159J19872_10004702_pt1 | contig 17473 bp, 8 predicted proteins | sample Ectturendosymbi4_FD_19872 | JGI IMG/M metagenome (IMG submission 19872) | reverse complement strand
TCATCCAAAATAGAAGCTTGGAACTTTACTAAAAACAAACTTTCAAAATTTGTCAATTCAACGAAAATGGACTATGCATTTGCCGGCTTAAATCTGAACATATTATTCAGATAAAAACGCTAGAAAAACGCACTTTTTGTGGATGATGCTTTAAGAATAAGGGTCATTAAATAATCAAACGTTGAGACTTGGTTGTTGTTTTCCCCCCCTATCAAAATTTCTGGCTGCGTGCCTGGCACGAGTAATGTAAAAGCATCCGCTTCGTGTTAATCTCTTCGATTTCGATACAACCAAAGTCTCCAATATTAATCATACTGCATACACCAAACTACGTACGCTGAAACAAGACAAGATCGCCGTCATTAAACAAAGCAATGTCAGTAAGGTCATGAAAGGGGTCGAAAACCATGTAAACAGTGTGCTGTGATTGAAGCAACAGACGCGAAACGGTAGTCGCCTAGACGCGGCGTCGCGTGTCATATTCGCGTCTTGTTTTGGTAAGACTTGTCTGCGATTGTAAGTAGGTCGTTTTCTACACGTTCGAGTGTTCTGCGCAGTCTATATTTGTGAAACCACGGTCAACTGTTGAGGCGACTCGGTTCGCAGGGTCGTCGCCAGCGGGAGGGCCAGTGGTGCCCGGCCCCCCCATTTGAAATCGGTGCCCTCCCATTACACGTTTGGCCCCCCGGTTGCTGCATACATCCAATACTTTATTTTGAAAATGTGGCCCTTCCTTCTGGTTTTTGACCCCCCCTGCTGCTAAATCCTGGCGAGGGACCTGTCGGTTGGCCAACTTGGTTCAAGATATCGCGGGCAGCTGGATGGAAGGATTCCAAGTTTTATACATGAAAGATGATGTTCTCCCAATACATGTTTTCTCGTTAGGGGCTGCAAAAGCAACAAAAACAACTTGCAACGATACAATTCTTTTGTGGAAAGAATGCGTTTGCTGAAACCGACAGTGAGTGTGCATGTGGAAAAACGTTTGTTGCTGTTTTCATGAACTCATTTTTTCCCACATAAAACGATCCATACGATTCCTTCAGTTCACTTCTATCTGCAAAATCGCTTATTTCAGAATGCAACGTATATCAGCTTTTAATCAGTTAACAACTTGGTAGTTTCAAAACGATATAGAAGTATCCAAACGTGGAAGATTGTCAAAGTACAAGGCGCGTTTTCAGTTCTTCAGGCACATGCGTGAGTCCACAACAGTGAAATCAGTGGCTCTTTTTTGTTATCTATCTCTATCAGAAACGGTTTTAAGACTGGCGGCAAAATAAAAATGCATTCGACGCACTAGACCAGCAACAACCTGCTCTCAAGCACTAGTGATGCAGTGGCAAAATAAGTTTCAATATATTTGGGAGCACGTATGCTCTTTTTCATGCAATGTAGAATAACACGTCTAGGCAAATATTAATTAGTGGATCGCAACAACTAGAGCTTTTAGTCCCAACTGTCGGGTAGGCCTGTCATGGCCTCTCAGCCTTTACAACAAAACCAATTCTTTTCCAAGATCATCTTGTTCGCTGCTTACATTTGCTTTTCTGAACAGTAGGTAGTTTTCTTAGAATGCTCAACTGCTTTTGAAAACTTTTTTACTCAGTAATGAGCATCAGTACCACGTTCTGAGCTTACATGCTTTTTTGTTTGAATGCAGGCTAGAAACATGAAAGAAACAAGGAAAGTACTGTACTAATTATTATGTGTTTGACAACGCTATTATTTTTCTAATTCACAACAGAATTCGTAACCCATTATCGAATTCCTTTTGAGAGTGTTGTTTGGTCAATCACAAATTACAAGAAGTTTTCTAGTACTCAGAAATATCGCTAAGAGCAAACCATAGCTTTATCGGCATTGCCCAAAACATTGTAACTAAACAAAGCAGGTACGAAGTAGATTTTTGGAGAGACTAGCGAAAAGTTTGTTGGTTCACAAAATAAATAAATTTCAAGGAAGCTCCCCTTGTACCAAAANTACTTAATTTTAGAACTATCGACGCCATCCAGTTACAGAAACTAGCTTGCAACTGTCAATAAACACCNGTGTCTTCTAAACACTATAGAGGGACATTGTCTGCGCGCGAAATATCTAAAAACATGCGTACGNGACGGGCTTGCTGACAAGTCTACTGAACTGGTTCGCCTGCTCGCTTTTTCCTGAAGATACGTGAATACAAGCATTGCAACTAATTCTGGTTGAACGCGCTTGACCGAGGCAGATAGTCTTCTAAAACTTGCTTTTATCAATCCACGTACGATGGGCGTGGATCACCATCATCACAGTCAATTTTTGCAAACCCGTTTCTAGAAAAGACTAATCCCGCGGCCTGTGCGGCAGACGATACAATACACGTAGCCTTCCCTAGCACAATGTGAACCAATAACAAACATAAATCGCTTCAGAATGGGACTTCAGGATTGTCGGCAACTGTCGGGCACGACGACAAACGGAGCCTTGTAACAAAAGAATTGGGAATGTAATTGGGTGTTCGCTTTTCAAGAGTCCTCGAACAAACGTCTGACGCGTTTGAGTTACCACCTCGAACTCGACTTTAACGCGCGTAGAAACATTTTGAAATGTTGAAGTGAGTAAGCACTTGTTCGCTTGGGTGGGCTTCACCGGCCGTGTTTGTGTCCAAATCAAACCAGCTTTAAGGCTTGTTGACAGGGGAGGCATTGGTTGTTTGAAATGATCAAGAGTGATGGACCTACAGGATATGTCATATAACGAAACAACTCTCACACGTTTTACATGCATTGATGTAAAACTTACGTTATTCATAACACGTTTTGGCATAAAATTTTGCGCTTGTGAACTACGTCAAACAATGAACAGTTACGATTGAAAATACGGTTGGAATGAATGTTTCACACAGCTACGCAAATTTATCGCTTCCTTAGCTTCACACCTATTGTTGTAGAATGAATCTGTTGCGAACAAGCTTTAAAAAACTTTTAATTTATCAGCGTAATCAGCAACAATATAATATTTTCTGCTGAATCAGCAACAGTTTACTTCCAACATAACGGCCTGCATCAGCATTCAGCATACATACTAGTGACGGACTTGTTGCTCATATAACAAAGCGGGAAACAAACTGCTTTAAAAACTGCTTTTAAGTGAAGAGCAACCAACCTTGAAAATACCTATAGTAATCTTTTAAAAGTCGCCGCAAAGTCTTACATTTTTTTGTGAATATGGCGTAAGAGTGGCACATTTTTTTGCTTGAGCAATATGTCATAGACTCATAATGCTTGAAATACTCTCTGCCCGAGTCTGAGACAATAAGATTTGGCCGAAACTCTTTGTGAGTTTCGATACGTTTGTCGATGTCCTGTCTGCAAAGGTGAAGTGGGGGGTTGGGAAGAGGAGGAACGTCGACTTCCACTCGTTCTTAGGTAAATGAACAGCGTTCCCTAATGTCTTGCTGTGCCACAAAAGTTGATGCAGTGTTGTTATCATTTTAAAACAGATGTTTATCAGGCCGACCAAAACCAAAAAACAGCCACTACATCTTCAATAATAAGCAAAAATAACGCAGTCTTTACACCAATATTCCGTCACTCAACAGTTTGCAAGCCATTCGCAGACAGGCCCGTAACCAGCTTGGGACACCAGGGGGGACGAAGAGTTTTCTGAGAGGGGCTCAAATTTTTAAAACTATGTCCAACACATTTTTCCAGGTGGAGTGAAAAATTTTGCAGGGGGAGCTTCGTTCCCTGTGCTCCCTCCTGGTTACGGGCTGTTTGCAGATATTCGCATTAACCCGGAACTACACGCGAGGAGCATCCTCATACAGATTTCTGTGAAGGTGTTGTCAATCAGCCAAGACGCTTTTCCACATTCTTTCCTTATGACTTCTTTTGTTGCGTGACCCAGTTTGACTGAGCATTTATTTTTGCTCGTAACTCTGTTATACTTTGCTGGGAACATGTGTGAATTGCATTGCGCGGAATCGATCACAACAGACGCTGTTGAGCGGATTCGTCCAGCGGTCTCCACGCACAGGAATGTGAAAAAAATCGATGAACGATAAGGGCTTCACTCTGCGTAGTCAAGTCGACCTGAACCCAAGANGCAGCATTGAAGGCAAATCAACAACCCGTCACGTTCACTGATTCGATTCACAGGAGTGCGCAATCAAGATGTCTGCTTTGTGTAAGCGTTTGATACGAATTCACAGAATTCTTTTATTTCTAAAACTATAAAGACCGCGAAAAACGCTTGAAAAAAAAATCGTTCGAAGCTAACAGCGTAAACAGAAAACGGTTAAAACCTAATGCAAGTTTCTATTCTCGTTATTATGTAGTAGAGATCAACTGTTGAGCAACTTCATGAATAAAATCAAGAGGATAAAAATTCAAGCAAAATGCAAACACACGTAACGCTACTTTCCACTCCCCAACCTTTCCTGTACATCAGTAATTGATCTGGTTTGAAATTACTAAGACCAATAAGCTTATACTTTGTCAAACCGTCAAGCGAACATTTTCGGTAACTTTCGCAGCAACAATATGTTTCCAACGAATGACACTGATCAGCTTTATTTTGTTTCAGTCAATGAAATGGATCAGCTTTTTAAGTTACTGTAAAGTTTTATGTCAACAGTTGTTTTTTTGATCAATATTCTAATGAATCAGCTCCGACTCAATCAGTAATAGGCAAACAGGAAAGTTACTTCCATAAATGGGGTATGGCACCTTCTGCGGCTTGTGAGTGTGGCGCAGAGCAACAGACCATTGACCGTGTTCTTCACTGTTCAATTCATCGACCTCCCCATGGAGCGCATGGCCTGACGGTTCTGGATGACGAGACAACCGAACGGCTGCTCAACACATGCCCCGAGATCTAGTGCAGCCAAGCAGTGCATAAGAACTCCCTCATGCGATGAAGAAGAGCAGTTACCAGGGACTGAAATTTGCCAATTTGTGATTTTGGGTGAGGGGAAGAAAATAGTTTCTTTCCTTACTCTTAGTAGTTTCCCCGTAAATGACTTGGCACGATTATATTAGAAATCATCCACTTTTTTAACTTGTTGCGGCTCATGTTTCAGATGCTTACTAAACGCTACGGTTGGTTTCGCGAATTTGTTTGTGGGAACCAAATTCTGTTTACCACAAACATATATGGAGTAGGAAACGACGTTACACAACTTTCACAGCCAGAGTTTGTTAAATTGTGGTAGGAAACATCGGATTTGAAACTGCGGTTGAATTGCATGAGTTTGTTTCTCCGGGTTATTGGTTAGCTTATTAAAAATACAGCATAACCTCGCAGATTAAGTGAAACCGGACCGACGGAAGCATGAACATGGAAATCATTGTCAACAAACCAAAAGATGAAGCGGTTAAAGTTTGTGGATAGCAAAAATGTAGAAACATTAATCTGTATGTTTTTACTGCTTCTTCGAATAGCTAATCCAAGTTCAAACTGACGATCTGAAGCATTTTCTGATTGATGGTTACACTAGCTACGGAGTGAAATTTTCCGAGAGATGAAAAAATTAAAACCCATACGATTAAAGAGGTCTGCCAGAAAATAAAAAGGAAAACAGCTTTTGGTTTCATCTATATCCTATTTTAACGACACGTGATCTCAACGGCCCGTCAAACTATTTCCTGCCGACTTTTGCCACGTTCGGAATTCACCTTCATATGTGATGGGGCTCATGTCGAGCAAACACAGCACACTCTACGAAGCGTGCGCTTGACATAACGCTGCTCGCGCTGCTGCTTCTGCCACATTAGACCGCCAAACTTTCGTCGAAACGCGGTTCCTCCCACACTGCATACCGATAAGGCCAAGAAAGGAACGTGTGCCACGATGCCGGTCGTCGCAGCGAGAGGTTCAGCAAATAACCAAGTTTAGTGCAAGCAAACGGAGTACACGCCAAGGTGGGCCAACAGGCTGTCCAAATTGACTTAAGATAAGCTGTCACCTCATGGATCAACACGCAGTATATTTTTATTTTACATATGTCGTAAATTCTTCTTGCGGCTGTTCGCAATGTCCGCATCGCGTGCTGGACTAAACAATGATAAGGAATTAATTAAAGTTGCGTTTTTTGCAAACTTTTATCTTTGCAACCATGGGCGTCGGAAGAATTTTCACCAGGGGTGGGAACTCGTGGACCTTTCAAAATTATTTCTAGGAGGGAGCCAAAAGTGGTGAAACTTGTTTTTTCCCACTCGAAACTAAGAAAACAACCTTTTTTGCTGAAATTTTCAAAATCCTCCTTGCCCCCCCACTTCCGACGCCCATGTTTGCGACCTGGCTTGTTACCGTTAATAAATAGTCTTGACCAATCTAGTTCATTTAGCGCTATTGCAACTAGAAGCGTACGATGCAATGTTACGTGAGTCGCAAAATTGTCGCTCGTAAGAAAAAGTTTACGCGAACATCACTTATTTGTATTGAGTAATATTAACATCAAAAACATTACAATTAGCGCTAAATGAACTAGACTGGACTTTTGAGTAAATCTGACAGCAACAACGTTGAAGTTGGCAATGGCATGCAGCAATAAATGTTTGTCTACACTCCACGATAGCACAGTGTGTTTTGCGCTTTTTAACTAATGTTTTTCTTCTAATTTTATATAGGTGAAAAATTACCTGATGGCAGCTCATGATTTGGTGAATGTACTGTACAAATGGGATTACGTTCATTTTGAAAGTTTACGCTTGAGGTAGCAGCCGCTGCCTTACAGCAAAGAAGCAGTAAAAGAAATATTTCTGACAAAATTATATTTTTAAAGCATTATTTTAAATTAATAACTCGACATTGGGAAATCCAAGGCGTATACCAGGATGCGGTGTCTATCTGTTTTTATGAATTTTAGGCGAGTTTTTGTTTGGACCGACCACGCCAACATTTAACGAAATTAAAAGGCTGAGTTTCGTAGTTTTGTCAAATTTTTTATAAACGTTCAAGTACTCCACAACCGTATCACGAATTAAAAACGACTACATGACAATCAGCATAACAGAACTTTTAAGAAGCAAGAAGGTTATAATTTTGAAAATATTTGGGCCAGTGTCACTGTTTTCCGCATTTGTTTGAAAAAAGGCAGTTACCAATAATGCCGTGTTTTCATGATTTTAAACGCGCTCAACAAATTATGTTTTACATTTGCTAAAATATGTATAAACATGGGCGTCCGCAGAAAATTTTCCAGGGGTGACAAGCTGACATTTTGCATATATATCTCAGGTTGCTAACGCTGACGATCAGGTCCGCAAACAGGCGGGGGGAACCGAACAGTTGCCCCCGCAAAATTTTAAAAAACTTGTTTAATTGTTAGGTACAATAACAAGTTACAATCATTCCCCCTAAGACTATGAGTGGAAAAGTGGGGACCCACTTTTTACATTTAGCTTGCCAGGGGGACGGCTCGCGCTCCTGCCCACCCATCCGTTACACCACTGGTGATATATGTGGCATGTATCTTATTTGACATATTATTATTACAGTATTTATATTATGAATATGTCGTGAGTCTCACAACATTGTCTGTTCAACTGCACATGTGTGCAACAAATCGTACGGCAAAATGTATTCATCCAAACACTGTAGTTAGAATTAAAAACTGAAGCTTTTTTGAACTTGTATGGCATGGGCTCTGCTGGTATGAAGTAGATGCCCTGCATCATACGCGATGGCCTCTAGGTACAATTAATAAAGCACATAAATGAAATGTTTTCTTTTGCCAAAACTTTCAAAGGAGTCAGTTATCTACTTGCCTACTCTCACAAATTAAAACATCGAGTTAATAGAAACAGTTTGTTGATTTTTATATATATTTAATGTCCTCCATATGATGCAAAACAACTTTTGTTTATACATTCAATAACAAGGAAGTATAACTTCATTACTAATGTTGTAAAATTGTGAAGCTTCTTTTCCCAAATTTGAGATTTTGCATAAATTTTTGACAAATCAAAACTTTTGGGGATGCACTTTCACCCCTGCAACCCCACTCCTACACCACTGTTTCTACACCATAAAGAAAATGCCCACAGTTACGGCAACAGTCACAAAAGTTACGCTTCGTTGGCGCATTAATGCTTCTTTTTCTTTCATACTGTATTTCACACAGTACACAGTAAAACTACGTGACTTACCGCTGTCAGCAGTCACTGTCTTGTTGCATTGCCTACCAAATATGTCTGCTTTCAACAGTCACATACGACAGAATGCCTTCCGCAACTTCAAGTGAACACTTTAAGATTCGTTGCCATGTAATTGTTACGAAATAAATACCAATAGTAGAACAATCTGTTCGCAAGTTTGGCAACCTGCCTCTTCTGCAGGCAATTGGAGCGGACATGAGTGAACTGCAAGTTCACCACTGCATGACATCAGAACAGTGAACCTGACTCTTGTGCAGTGTGAGTGTAATACTGGCAAATAAACTGTCATTGCAAGAATTAAACCAATGAATCAAAAATAAACTGCTGTATTCAGATTTTCCAAATATTTTTGGTATTTAGACCCAGTTTCCAAGGGAGGGCAAATGCCATTTCCCCCACCTGCGGACGCCCATGTGCATAAATATTAAAAATTTCAAATTCGGCATGTTTTTGACATCAAGCTCAAGGGTTAACCCCAACCCCCCCGTCTTGCGTACGCCCTTGGTTGGTGCGCTGTTTTTCACACAATTTTGGCACGATTTGTTGGAATTTTTCCACTCCAGGTGCCAAATTACTCTTTTCTTACCAGTTCTACGAATACAACTCAATCTTAACGAGCTACTCCATTGCGTGGTGGAAGCTTCTGCCTTCAAATATACAGACACAAATTGTGTAACCGCAGCAATCACTGTACAACAAAAATGACTTGTCGTTTATTAGTTGTTAATCAAATCTGGATTGTATCTTTAATTGTGCAAAAATGCGATACTGTCATCATAAAAGCATTTAAAAGTTGACGCTTCCACTAATAAAGTCAAAATTTTGGAATATTTTTGTACAGAACTGCTGTCAAAGGTAATCAGTACTTTTTTGTTTTAGTCATCTTATGCATTTCTCCGTTCAACGATCCTTTTTCTTGTTTCCAAAAGTAGTGCAGTACTTTCAAACAGCAATTTCAGAAACTGCATTTTGAACTTCTTGCTAGTAATCAATTGGTAAAAATATTGGAATGAAAAAACAGCTAATTTTAGACTTGCAAAAATTTAAAGATGAAGAGGTAGGCAGACGTTTTATCTAAACGACGTGGCAAGAACGGCAATATGTCATTGTTGTTGCAGCCAAGGAAAACAGCCTGCATCGACCAAATGAAAAAAGGCCTGATTCTTTCCCAAATGGCGGGTCTGCGAATTCTTGTCTGTCATAGTTTTCCCCTGCATCTTCGCTTGCTGCTTTTCATCTGCACTTCAAAATTTTGCTTTCGCTTTGATTGAAATCTAACAAACACAACCGGAAGCATTGACGTACTCAGTGACGTACAACAAAAACACAGTGTCTAACTGTCACCAGAGAGTCAAACAACGGTCAAGCGATGAACATGTTCTGTTCAAAAATAATGCCAACCGCCGCAATTTCACAAGAAAGCAACTTATGCACGAAGCGCACCAACTTGAACTGTGCTTGCGGTCATGTGACCAAGCAGCTGCAAACTAACCGCACCAAAAGATAACTTGATGAGCTTTGACAAATCGGTTTCTGGCGGATCGCGGTTGGAAGCCACATGAATGGTTCGAGACGATCTCCTGCAGAGCAAGGAAACGGTCAATTTGTGCTAAGTCGCAAGATTTATGGCAATCATGGAAAAGAATTTTCAGCCAGCGTACGATGCAGTAGGCGGGAGGTCCAACGAATAGCCCGTAGCATCATGTGCGACCCGGAAAGTGAAAGAGGTGGAATTTAAGGAGAGGTTAGACAACGTTGAATTCACGACGAAATGTTTATTTTTAGCCACTGTTTGTTCGAAAATTTTCACCTGTGTCGGTCTTTGGTCATTGGTCAATTTTGACGTCATTGGTTGATCAGAATTAAGAAACTGCAGCAGGCGCTTGTGCTGTGCAAGCGCTGACATGCGTTTCCAGTTCGTGGCAGGCAGCATTGTGGCTGGAACATCGGCTACCCCTTCGTCGCGGATCCCGTTGTGACCTTTGCGGCACACTTCAACATTTGTCTGTTCAGTTAAAGCTTTAAAAACATTTGATTTTTTTTAATGTAAGCTTGCAAAACAAGTCCTTGCACTCCACAATGTTAGTGACGCAAACATCTTCATGTAAGCGAACTGCAACAAAAACTGATCTAAGCTACTAATAATTGCGCCTGAACGTACACTAAGTACGACAAAATTCACGTTTTCCAGAAATTATAGAACAGACAAGATACCTAAAGCATAAGAAAGTTGTTAACCATACAAGCTATCATATGAAGGTATTTCCGTAATCTTAAGGCGTTGGTACGGTGGCTCATGTCGAAACTTTCGAGTCAACAACGACATCCACTGGAGGTTAACTGGTGTGTTGTACTGTATGGGATTAAATTAACGCGGCATGCTGTTTCGTACAGTATAGCTGGATTCCGTTTACTTTACCCGTATGACATTAACAACTGTTCAGCCCAAATCACAATCAATCAATCATTTGAGTGCCTGATGGTCGATCTGGTGTGACTTGACACCACAAATTTTCCGGTTTTTCACTTGTTTATTTCTCTATGGCAAACACTGTAGGAGTCCACCCATAAATGTTATCCCGTTGCTATATTATGATTTTTTCAATCAGAAAGTAAAGGGACATCACACAACTAAATCTAGCGCACTTCGGGAGTGGCACGAGTTATGCACGAGCCAAGGGCGTACGAACCCACCCCACCCCTTGAGTTTGGTATGTTACAAAAACTTTGTTACCTGCGCAAAGGTGCTTAATTGTTTTCTCATACATTTTGTTTGTTAATTTGTCAACTTAATGCAAAAATTGCAGTTGCAAATTGATCTGACGTAGTGATGAGTGTGTTTTACTCCCCTGTTTTAACGCTCATCCTGATATTTTTGCAGTTATAAACTGCTGTATCGTAGTGTTGAGTGTATTTTCCTCCGATATCCTGACTTAGAGCGCTGATACTTTATATTCAGTGCAAAAACACATAAAATAAGGAGAGTGCGTGTGGAAGAATACGCATATTGCGTCAAAAAACTTCGCCAAAACGTTGGTTGGGAAACATGAATATGACGTCAAAGTGTGACGTCACAAACAGCGCACACCAAATACAAATAACCACCATATGCCACTGAATGGAAACACTCCCAGGAAAATTTTCTGCGTACGGCACTAGTAAGAGCTGCTATAGTGCATTTGAAGTTTCATTTGTTTTATATTTATTTATTCTGATCCAGACTCGTGGTCCGTATTACGCGTACAGTAGAATAACACAAGAACATGAAAATAGTTAGTCATAGCGCATTGCAGAGTAGGTATTAGTTAATAAACACAGACAACACTGAGTGAGGACCAAAACACTTAAACGGCGCCCAAACTATAACTTCATTTACTCAACGTCACACCGGAATGTGGTATGCGGCATTGGGAGAAAAACGGAGGCCATCTAACATCAGGTTTTGAGGTAAATGGCTAGAAAAAGTCAGACGGGATGCTCAGCGGCGCACAAAATCATGTACATTGGTTTGATCAAGGTTTCCAAAGTTTTTGCAAGATACTATTAGCTTGAGGCTAACAACCATTTGTTTTCCGTAAAATTGAAAGCAAGATTTGACGGTTGGTATTTTAGCACCTTTACATAATCACTTTTTTACGGTATCCGGACAACTGCCACCTGGACAACTGCCGCCTAGGACAATTGCCACCCAGGATAACTGCCACCCGGACAACTGCCACCTAGGACAACTGTCACCTAGTACAATTGCCACCCAGGACAACTGCTACTCGGACAATTGCCACCTAGGACAACTGCCACCTAGGACAAGTGCCACCCAGGACAACTACCACCCGGACAACTGCCACCCCAGGGGTTTCGTGGGACGGGAACATGTTCCCACACTTTTTCAAGTTTTTCTTTGTAGTGCAATGAAAGTGAATAGATCATTAAAAACTGATTCAAAAATTAGTTTGAAGTGTTGTTGAAACTCGCTAGTTTTTTATGTGCGTTTTCACACTTCTTTTTTTAGCACCACACCCTGTGCCACCCGGACAACACCCACCTAGGATATTGCGTTTGCGCATCGCAGACAAGCTATCAAATTTAGTTTGGTATATCGCGTTGCGGCACGTAAAGGACTTCTCGCGGCAGAGCGCTTGAGAACCTCTGGTTGTTACTATAATATTGCTTCAGCATACTTCAGAAGCGAGTTGAAACGTTTTTGTTGCTGCCATTTAACTCACAAATCTAAAGCTAAGGTAAAATAATGCACACAACGTAAAATGAAAGGAAGAATAGACGTTTTATGAGTGCGTGGATTGAATGCGATAATGTGCATGAAAGAGTTTTCTGTGAAAATTTTGAAAATGCCCATATAAAATGAAGTTTTACACTGACTTAAGATTGTTTGTGAAGATGTAACGATATCGACACAACATTCTTCACACAAAAGGTTCAAAGTTGAACTTACGTTTCTTTAAAGTGGCCAGGGAATGAATAAATTTTTGTTATACACTACATCCTTGTGAGGCTCAAATACCTTTAATGGCAATAAACGCAAAAAACTCAATATGTCTTAGGTGGCGGTTTCCCGGGTGGTGATCGTTCGAAGTGGCGGTTGTCTGGGTAGCAGTTGTCCTAGGTGGCAGTTGTCCGGGGTGGCACTTGCCCGAGGTGGCAGTTGTCCTAGATGGCAAATGTCCGGGTGGAAGTTGTCCTGGGTGGCAATTGTCCTAGGTGGCGGTTGTCCTGGTGGCTATTGTCCTAGAACCCTTTTGTACGTGTTCTTTCAAAGCTCGTTTTTTATATAAAAAAAAAAACTAATGGAACATCTATACATAAGCATAGCAGCTCCAGACTGTGAACAGCTACCTTCTCAAATCGTGCTTTGTGAACGAAAGTCAGATATGTTGGGCAAAATTTTTGAAACCGAATTGAAATCAAGAGAAATTAGCCAAATGAGATTTAACATGCAGCAAAAATTTCTCATAAGTTTAAGCAATTTATACGGTAGTTTAGTGGTTCGAACTTTTTCCGGAATTGAACAAGCAATTAAAAAAATTTCTTAATTGTTCAGAAAAATAAATTCCAGGGGTCATGTTTGTTGTTGACTAAAACAGGAGTGTGCAACCCGTGGCCCAGCGCCCGGGAGCTGAAGTTTTGTGGCCCGCTGACCAAAAACTTCAGCTCCCGGGTCACACTCTATTTGAATGTATTAAGAGAAAAACATTTTGCTGTTTACTTTCTTTTATGACCACGCCAATTCACCCGCACTTGGTATTTGTTTCAGGGTCGTCGCCAGCGGGGGGGGGGCAGTGGTTCCCGGCCCCCCCATTTCACATTTGGCCCACCGGTTGTTGCATACATCCAATACTGTTTTTTAAAAATGTGCCCCCCTGCTGGTAAATCCTGTCGACGGTCCTGATTTGTTTTATCGAGACCCCATTGCTCCACAAGCATTGCGGTTTATGAAGGGTATTACCAATCTTGCGTGGGTGGCCAGTGAGTTTTCTAATACGCAGCGATTGACACATGCAGGTGTGGCCAGTGGACCAATCTGGTTATGTGCATTTGGCCCGGCAGTGCTGCATGATTGCACACCCCTTGATTAAAACATTGTGTTGCGGCAAAAACAGTTACCCGACACTAATTGCGTGTTCTGAGCAAAACTGTTGCGCCCTATAAAGTTCTGGTTTGGTACGGTACGGGTATGTCTACAGGTTTAAACCATTCATTTATTTTTCTTGTGCACCAGTACGCACGTTTCTGTTATGGTTTATTCATGCATTTTTGTGACTCAAATTACGAAATAACAAAAATTCAAGAGGAGGAAAAGAATACCATTCAAAGAGCAAAAATTAATTGCATGCTGATGAAAATATAAAAATATCTTAACTTCATGTTTACCAATTTGATGTGATCTAATATATTTGAATCACAAGGGTTGCATTACGCTAATGCACTAATCAAGAAAAAAATTTGCACAAGGAAATCAATTGTAATACAGTACATAGCATCGACGTCCTTGCCAACTCCACGGATGCCGGCAGCTTTGTCGCGGTGCGTGTAACTTCGCGACACGGACAAGTTTGGATAATCGCAAAATAACCCCTAAAAGTCTGGAGGAGTGAACCTGCAGCGTTGACACTAGGCCTACTTGGCCGCAAGCTCAATCAGCCGAAGGCTCGCCATGGCCCCTTCGAAGCAGCAGCGGGCAAGCTCAAGCCATCCTGGACAGCCAATCACCATCACACCACCCTTCAATTTTCACAAAAAAACAACGCGCGAGAAGTTTACCGAGCAAACTGTTTTTTTTACATCGATTCGCTGTATTATAAATTCGAAGGAAAATTAGCAGATTTTGTCAATTTAAAAAACTGGAAACGCCAGAGCTGTGCACTTTGGAGACACTAAGATTGGTCGTAGCACTTACACATACTTTTCAATGTGTTCTTGTACTTTTGTTTCAAGCACGTATCTGCTTTCTGACAACTGCACACACCTAAGACTTCACAGCTTTTTTTATCGAAAGCAAAATTTCCTTGTTTTACAACACTGGACAAGATATCACGGCAGATAACCTTAAATCGTAAGGTCGAGCGAAGGACAACGCTATTGACCTCTCAGATTCACTAACAAATATGAAAGTACAAAGTGCACCTAAAATCTGGAATACATTGTGAAGGGGAGGGCCAGTTCCATGGCCCGGATATGCAGTGGGTAGAAGACACCTATCGAAGATTCGACTCAACCTGCGAAGTCACGTGATAAACACCAGGAACGTAAAACAAAAAATGTGTAAAACTAAACAATCAGAACGCTCGATTTTGTCGGGTAACATCACCAGAAATCTTGCTCAGTAGCACTTTGAAACCACCATTGCAGCATTTGTTCGTCATGTAGTTAATTAAATTTTTAAGCAAAAAACTCCTTGTGCTGGCTTACTTCATTTAAAAAAAACGTCAAGGCGCGACAGTTCAAGAAGAAACGAACAAAAAACAAATCTTGCTGATGTTGCAAAATATGAGTAGTTTTGGCTTTCATGCGCTCGGCTTTTTCGGCAGTCGATTCAGCTGATGTCAGAGTCAAAAACTGGTGGTCAACAAAAAGGGAAATTTATTGAGCAATCGGACTTTGCGGTTTATTTCGTCACAATGCACAGTATTTTGACCAAGCAGATCACAATAGCCGGAAAGACAAATTCTTCACCAGGTTATAAACACACGAGCAAATTGCAGTTTCTCTGATATTTTCTTCGTTGCGTATTAGTTTATACCGTTGAATGCCAGTAAATCAGTAATCAGAATACACTGTACGACTGTAATCTTGCAAACCGCATAATGAGGACCATCCCTTTGGGAGCAAAAGTGCGACAAAGTCGGTTTTTAAACGGTCAGAAGTGACTAACCGCAAAATTCGCTGGATGTAAAAAAAACGGGGTTTCAGGTTTTGCAAATACATGACTTAAGTGAGAAACCAATTAACGTCTGCGACGAACAACCTTGGACACGGAAACCACACAGTTGAAAATAGCAGCGTACCTCCATTGTGTTTCCCTAATATTTTGATGTCGCTTTCTTTCGATTTTACAAAAGCTTGCGCACACTTGGACGCACAACTTGTCAAACTCTGGCCACCAAGAGCACAGTTGACTCCGCGATAACATCCCAGGCTGCTGTCCAGAGCCTGAAAGCCACTACTTGCCGTCTTTGCGCACCTCGCATCCAGCCTTCTTACAATCAGGGCACGCGGCAATGGTGGGCGCATGATAAGGACTTGGTGAGCAGAGATGAGGGACTGTCATATTTTATGTTCTACATCCAGTCCTGAATTTTTATAACTCAGTCCAAGACCAAGCGTAGTCCAAAAAATTGTCAAAACGTAAGTCCAATTAAAGTACCAAAAATTGACAAAATACAGGTGTTCAACAAAAAAATGCCGTAATTCTTTTCCATATCGCAGTCCATCCGAAGTCCGGTCCTGGTCCCAAAATTTTGAAGCGATTCACAGTCCGAATCCAATCGAAATGCCTAAAAATCCGTTATAGTCCGGATCCGGTCCAATCCAATCCACATCTCTGTTGGACAGATCAACCCGATCAAGCCTGTCAATGGAGAGCGCGTGGTTCTTGTACGCGCAGCGCCACATTCCTCTTCAACAAGGGTTGTCAGCACGCAATACACGAAGAGACCGACTCCACATTGCAACTCATCAGTCGCTTCACGGCAGAGCTTTACGCAGCGCCAGCAGGCCAGCCACGGTGTCGCTGGATAAATGCTGGATTCGTCGGTATTCTTCCGCGTTTGCATACCTGAGCTTCGTGTGCGGGTCTGTGTATCGGGCCTGTGATAGAGAAACGGTTCAGTTTTGTGTGGTTTGTGACCTACGTCTTGTTCCAAGTAATTACGTGAACACTCAGTAGGCTATTACTAGCAAATACGCACTGAAACCGTTTTGCAAGAATAGGCCTGGCGACTGTGCAGTTGCTGCAAAACTTAACACAACTGCATTCCACGCGACGGATCCTTCTGGCTTTCACCATCTCTTCGCACGCAAAATACCAAATATTCGTTCGACACTTGAAACTGTTCCATATCGCAAATCGGAAACAGAAGTTATTTCTAAAGGATTTGCTTCCTATTTCATTACTGCTTCAGTTCAATAGCCGGCTCCTGACATTGTCAGAGGACAATCACACGCCCATTTAAGGTGCAGCCAATAGGATGGAAGAATCACGCCGAAAATTTTGTTCAACTGCTATATTCAAAGCGCGCATCGCAATTGATGTGGACAGCGGATTTTTATCAGGGCAAGGATACCGAATATCCAACTCCGTAAACAAACGTAATCACTACGATGCAGAAACACATGTTGGGGAAATTCACAAAACAGGAAAATCATAAGTGCACGTGTGCACGTAAGAAACAAAACTAGAAGAAAACGAAACAAATCAAAAAATGACGTGTGCGTTGCACAAAGGGATCGAAAGCGAGGAAATCAACCGCGTAAAAAATAGTACAGTAGAATTTGCCTAATTCGTCACCTCAAGGGGATAAGAAAAAAGTGACGATTTAGGTGAAGTGACGAATTTGCAAACAGGTGAAAACTCTATCATAGAAGCGCGTGTACTTCATCATAGTAACTCGTATACCTAGTGCTCTTATTTGCAGTAAAATTCAAGTTTATGACGTTGTGGTTGAATACAACAATTAATTCCTCTACTCTGTCTGGACTCGTCCATGTAATCTAGCACCTCTAAATCTTTAACAAACTGCAAAGACTTCCCGCGTTCTCTCAATGGGGAGTCGGGTCGCGCTTCGCACCTCGTGTATAAATTCGATAAACAAATTGCG
>JGI24159J19872_10004701_pt1 | contig 17475 bp, 10 predicted proteins | sample Ectturendosymbi4_FD_19872 | JGI IMG/M metagenome (IMG submission 19872) | reverse complement strand
CATCGACTCGACAACCTTCCGGTTCCTTCAATGCCCTGGCGTCCTTGCACTGATTTGTGTTTTTTCTAGCTGAATATTAATTATCGCCAAATGAAATGAACTCAACTCAGATAGGAAGTAAAAAGAAGCCTCTCTTGCTTCTAAGTTTTCTCTCCCTATTTTCCTAAGGAAGATAAACGAAGAATTATACGATAAAATTATTTGTTTCTTGTGACTTGCCAGCGATATTCCACGATTCATGCAGCCTATACGAAAGTAAATAAGTTCCCCAACCCTGAACAAGAAGTTCGCTGTTTGCGTTACCGTAATTTATAACCATTGCTTGCCAGTTGCGTTGAGTATCGTTTAGGTGTGGCTTGCGAGTTCTGGTCATTTACCGGTGGACTTAGTAACAAGAGTACTGGTGCACAATCGGCTACTACAGTACAGGCAATAATGGGAAGCAAAAACACACAGCAAAACACTCAATGCGCAAGAGAAGCGGTCACTACCAGCATCGATTTGATAAATAGGGAGCTTATTGACATATATTTAATGACCAGAACTCGCAAGTCACACCTAAACGAATATTCAACGTAACTGGCAAGCAATGATTATAAATTACGAAATCCTCAGTTGTTTCTCCGACTTTTTCTTGCAGAGTAATCTATCTAGCGCAGAGGACATTGTCAGTGTAAAACGAACAGTGTGCAGATACTTCAACTTGTATTTGTTATCATCAGAGGAGGAAGAAAAAAGTATGAACGAAGTGAGTTTCTTTTAATTTATGTGCGAGTTGAGCACGTCCATATTTAAAATGATAAGATTTCAAACTTTCCAGAATCTTTCAAACTTTCCAGCAGGATTTTCAGTTAATGTTTGCTTCGAATAACTCTCAAATCATGCAGCTTCAATCAACGAATTTTGCAGCATATACTGTACGTGCATGGCCGCCATGTTTTTCTAAAAGCGTATCAGAAAACTAGATGATGAGCAACAGTAGAGATGAAAATACAAGACTCTGAGCTGTTTTCTTGCAGTTAACAAAAATCTCATAAAATTTACATTTTCTTTTTCCCATTGCAACAACGAAATAATGAACTTAGTGCTAACGGGGTTCGTGTACTTTCTTGGCATAAGAGGCTTTGTAGTTGCAAAACGTAAAGGTTTGTAAAGCAGGGATGTCGTGCTAACAAAAAAGGTGTGGGAACGCATCCAAAAAAATAGCCACTTTGAAACGGCGTCCCACTCATTTCAAAGCAAAACGTGAATAAGGTGTGGGAACGCCGTTCCCACGCGTTCCCGTCCCACTACACCCCTGGTTGTAACATAATTTCATGTCATCACCATATGCTGTCATTCGCTACTGAGATCTGTGAAATTTACTAAGAATGAGCACAGTGTGGTCACAAAGAATCATATAATCTTGTGATTCTCGAAACGATGGCGCATGCTTTGTTCAAAAATTCAGGAGACTGGATCAGAAAAATATGATCGGGATCATGTGCGCGAAATCATGGTGTTAACGCATAAGCTTCACTCTGATAAGCCGTTAATATGCCAGTGATTGCTGAATTGCATCGTAAATTTTCACCAAGTATCAGACAACTATGTGTTGAGCAACAGTAGAGAAGTATTCTTTACTGAAAAAAATGTTCGAAAAGCTATACGATTAAGGTGAAGCATGGTAACGGTTTATAATAGTTTCAAAAATCCACGAGTCAAATTCTGCAAAATGGTCAAACTTAAGAAATCAGAATCTGGAAAAAAACAGTAGTCATCATCAGGGTTTTAGCTATAAAGAACAGGCTCCTTTTCTTAAACTTCTTGTGCATATATATGAATCATATCACGTGACGGTGTAAGAAACCCATAGCGACAATGCAAACTGGCTCAAGTTTCCACGTGTCACTCTATGCGAATGCGAGAACTGCACTCAGCCATTCGCCCCCATATTCCAGAAATGGGACAAATTTGTTTTCGAGTGCACACTGCGGCATTTGTACTTGCTTTTTATAGCTTACCAAGTTACCACGGCAGCTCGTATGGGTTTCCACTAGGCATCGCTATGCGCGAAGCACGCTCTCAGTGTTTGGAACAGGAAAGAGAATGACATAAACAAACGGGCGTAGTAACTCATCTGCCCAATGCGGTTGTAAATGTAATTAGTAGGGCGTTTTTTATGACCTAAGAAACTTGAAAATATTACTTTATTTTTCAGAAAATATGATTTTATATGACTAAACAAAAATATTTATTTTTTCAATGCCTTTCTGGTGCTTCCCTGTTGCTATATGCCAAGTGTGGCCAAATCTACTCTATATATGAGCCGCATATCGTAAAATCAAAGTTACAAAGAACCGCAACATAAAAATATAAAAACACGAATTTATTTGCAATCTACGCTTCTGTGAGATCATAATTCTTTTTGGAACGACGTGCAAAAGTAATACTGTATGCCACGCTGGCTACCACAGTAGTCAGTACCATTTTACAATATTTCTGCACTTTTCAATAGAAATAAAATATAAAACAAATATATAATTTTTCGGAAAGCTCAAAGAGCCGCATGCGGAGGTTCGAAGAGCCGCAGTTTGACCACCCCTGCTATATGCTGTTCAACAAGAAAGCGCTTCTCGTGCTCAACAATGCAACGGCACACTTAGCAATAGAGTTCCTCATTGGGTGTAGCTGTAAACTCCTCAAAATCTTTTCTAATTGCTTTGATCTTTGTAGCACTGGACAATTTTACTTTTGGCATTGTGACTTCTGTTTCTAACCTCGCAAAATGACAGTTGACACACTCCTTCAAAAGAGAATCAGAAGTAGATCCAGAAGTGGAACGGAATGTGTCGTGTCACAAAATGCTATATGATGTCATATAAAGCTAGGGTATCTAAGTGCTCGTAAAATAACGGCCGATTTGCTAATACGTTCGCTGTGCAGTCACACTGTTTACGAAACATGTTGATAGCGCAAATTTACAATTGTATTTAGAATAATTGTTGCAATCATTGAGGCTTCAGTTTGCTTTGCTTAAGATTGCTCGCAGGTTGCCCAAGTGGGTTTAATTTGCAGGATGCAGGGTAGACCTAGTGATATAGTAGTTTTACCTGATATTTTGAGATTGTTTTAATGGTTTCCTTCTTGAATTAGGTTGAAAATATGCAAAATAAGACAGGATGACGTAACATGGAAAATATGACTTTTTATGACTTTACAACTTTTGTTATAGACTCGTAGAGGTGCGATTTTTGTTTTAAAATTCGTCTCATAGCTTCCTGAAGCACAGAAAAAAATATGACTTTTATGACTTAAAATGGCCCTAGTAATTACGTAAACTTTAAATGAATTCAGTTGAACATCAAAACTGCCCGATAGATAACAACAACGCAACAAATATCAACTGCAAAGCGAGTGCGATAAAACTGCAAGGGCTTGCTCATACCTGTACTCACTAAATTGATCATTGCTGCAAACAAAAGCAAGGGCTTGCTCGCTGCTGAACAACTACTTCTGTCATGTAGAAAGACACTTGTTGAGCGTTACCTCCAAGTTTGCTATACCATCTAATGTAGTATCACTGAGAACCGCAAGGTCTAATACGAAATACTAAAGAATTCATGCAGTGGCCCAAAGCAGACTTAAAAGAGCAGTCTTTGAGATGCAATCTGGTTAAAGAAAAGCAAATATTTGGTTTTCTACAATGCATTAAATATATTCAACAATACTTCCATGGCTGGAAGAAGCACTGCATAGAAGAAAGAACTAACATAGCGGTTGATTAATGTGGCGCTCTCAAGAATTCAGTCCCCAGGCCACTGCTCTCAACTCCGTGCTTTTAGTGCTATATACCCTTAGTAAACCCAAAGTGGATTGTGCAATCGTGGAAGCAGATGCCATTGTTGTCGTTGTACATTTTTAGTTGCGTTTGGTGCCCTATTTAAAAAAATTGCTGTTTACGAAGCAAACAAGGGCCTCGCGTTGTTTCTAGCTACACTACGCAAGGAAAATCTATTCTTTGAGCAACTTAACATCAACGATTTTTATGAAATAAATTAAAATTTATCAATTAAGCTTCTGTTGACTTTAGCCCTCTCTGCTTCGATTTCTACAGGCCTATTTTCATCCGATCAGTTGCAATGCCGACGAACGGTTTTTGATGAAATGTGAACATGAACCATGGGGTTATATTCCTCGTTGCTCGAAGAGATTGCAAGTGAATTGCACAGGTGAATTGCATGTTCCCGATAATATAAGGCGATTCATAAAAATAATAAAAAATTCAGCCAAAAGAAGCAAAAGCTAAAACTTCTTCTGGAGCGGAGTCCGACGTAAACTGACAGTTTTGCGGTGTTGCAAAGCTCCCGTTTTGTGACCACAGAGTGACAAATCTCACGCAGAACTATGTTGCCATTACCAATCCGTGTATACATCTTCCTGTTTCGCCTTAGATACTTCTCGACCTGCTACAGTGTTTGTCACTTACTTGCAGCGTACACCGCCTTGAGTTTACGGAGAGACATACCGGTAATAGTCTTTTAGTGCAAATTTTTTATTCCCACTTGGTCACAAGAAGCAGAAACCCGATCAAGTACATGTTGGAGACCCTGCTCAGACAGTAGCGCAGCCAGAATGAGGCCGACACGGTCATGGCCCTCCCCGAAACAAACTTGCTAAGATCTTTCGTTGGTGCTTTATATCAATTTCAACTGTTCGAAAATAAACAAAAGGAACAGTGGGATGCACTTCAGGTGACTGGCCACGCCCGAACAAAATTCCTGACTGCGCCACTATTTCAGAGGATGCAAGCAGTACCAAAGTATAGTGGATTTACCTTTTCGCATTACGAATTGCCGTTTCCTGCTCACTATTACATTCCGTACATGAGATCTGGTTTGTATCAACTTGTCATTCGCGTCAAGGGAATCCGCGTGTGCGCGCTCCACTGCGTTCGCGAAGTGACCTCGCTACGCATTGCATTCTAAGTTCTGTCAATCGGCGTGGACACCACGCTTTCAGAGAGTCGGGTTTTGTATCGCTAGCGCACGGACCACGTTGGCTGTTTCTGCTGTCGCGCCATCGTAAAGCTGTTTCTGCTGCTGCTAATCAGAAGCCTTTTGTAAATAAAGATTTGTGCACCAGGAAATCTGCGAAACGAAACACTATAAAAGCAAACAGTTGATCCTGGAGCTTCCAACAGTGACACCCTCGTCGACGCGGCTGTGACTGTCTATCCAATTCATGCAGGTTATGAAGAGGAGTAGTGACAGCACACAGCCTTGTCGGAGTCCAGCACCCAACGTGAAAGGTTATGGTTTAACTTCGTCGACACGGACACAAAGTTCTGAGTACTGCGGGAATACAATGATTTGACGGCCACTAACAGCCGCCAGTCAACACCATACTACCGCAACACTCCCAAGAACTTTTCACGAGGAACCGGGTCGTGTTTTCTTGAAGTCGACAAAACATGTGTAGATGTCTTTGCTACACTCCCAAGATTTCTCGAAAATTTGCTGGAGAGTGAAAATTTGTTGTAGTGCTATGGCCGGGACGAAAACTGCACTGGGCATTCTCTAGTTTGGGTTCAAAAGGAATTACTTTTTCCGCCTCAAACGCAAAAATATGTTCTTTTGTCGTCGAATAGCTGTTTCGGTTCCGAAAGAATATACTCTAAGGCAGCATTTCTCAAACTGTGCTCCACCGACCTCCACCGAACAATAAACATGACGCATTGCAAGTTCATGTGACTCCTTTCGTCACATATTATTGTTTATTACATTATAATGAGCGTGAATAGCCTGCATAAAACACTTGCTCATGTAAATCACCTGCATAGAATACTTGTTTTTCATCAATCCAAAATTTTTCTGGAGGGGGATTGAACTCTTAAATACCCCATTATTTTTTGGCTTTCCATGAAGCGAGATAACAAGACTTGGTCTTCCGTGGCTAAAAAAGTTTTGAAGCTTATCAGCCGAGCCTCGCTGAATGCGATGCGAATGAAACGAGAATGAAAGCAGAGAGTTTGACGAAGAGTCTTTACTCCGAACAAACTTTTGCTCCTGACGTATTACACGTAAGAGAAGCAAAGTGTCAAAATATTACGATGCTGCACATCTGGAAAAATAGGAAAGTAAAGTTGCGATCATAATCAACAACAACACTGAGTAAGCATTACGCAATGCGATGTATAACGACTGCAAACGACCATTTACACCAGTGGTTCTTAACCGGGGAGGCGCGACCCCCAGCGGGGCTTCAATAAATATTAAAAGGGGTGTGAACCCTTAGGCGCCCTGCAACATGGAAAAATCGATCATTAGATTTACCAATAAATGCATTTGTTGGTACAGCTTATTTAAAGTCAGATGGGCTTGAAACAAAGGACAATTACCTGGGGGAGGCGTGGTAAAAAAAGGTTAAGAACCACTGATTTACATCGTGCAAGGTTTTACCGTATATGGCTGGTATTTTGATGGCGCTTTATGTATGTCTGGTCTTGTAGCGCTACGATTGAAAAATTTGCTGGTCAGAAATACAATGTCTAGAATCATTTGAATCGGTTTGTTTCCGCGTTCTGGACAGCTCCTCCACACACCGTGCGGCTGGTAGTTTAGCGCATCGCATACGCCATTCACAATGAATGTAATTACAGGGAATCATACATTTGCAATACAATAGCTTCCGAGCAAAGAAAAATCTGCAAAAAATTCTACTAGAATTAGTTTCCAAACATCAAGGGAAATTGCTTCAGTAGAAAAAAGTTACACTGATGGAGAGTTTGCTGAATAATGTTTGTTGAGTGCAGTTGCTTTGATTTGTCCTAGAAATATCAGAATGTTTCAAAGCGGCAGTTTTTCCGTTAACCGGGGTAGTTTCCTGAACTAGAGGATTCATCATGGAACGAAGATTTATTTTTATTGGTGACATAACTTCACACTTAAATGACCTCGATGTTAAGCTACAAAGTAAATAAAAGAGCTAATTTTGACCCCCTTGCTGTGATAAACGGGTTCAAGGCAAAGTTGAAACTTATCAAAAATCAAGTGTTTGAGGGAGATAAGGGTACTTTCTCGCACATCTGTGCTTACAATATGTGCATCATTCTGAGCTTCGTCATTGGTAATTCAGGCGGATTGATCATAACGGCTCACATAAGCCCGTATCTGTTCTCAGGGACGCCAGATAACGGGGTCGTGGCGGGGGCGACGGGAGTGAAGGTGCTTTTTCATAACAACAGTATCATAGGTAATATCATGGTTGGTCAAGATAGACTTGAAACAAATTTATTGCAACTATTCACACACCCATGAAATTCAAGTGGTTTTCTAAAATTTCTGTTATCATTTTTTAGGTCAACATTGTTGATGAGCAGAAACAAAGGTGATTGATAACGATTTTTTTGTTTTTTATAAGTTTCCATTGCCCTCAACTCCTTTACTGCCCCCCTGCCCTACCGCTGCTCCGGCGTCCCTGTCTNTTCTATTCCCCAGTAGTTGTACATATAACAACCACATCATAAATAACGAAAGTTTTCTTTCGTACTTTATGCGCATTCTCAATTCTTGTGTAGTTTAGCAAGTTTCAAACTGTCAACCCTGGATGTCCGCCATCCCAGCCGCATACCTTTGCTGCTCGACTGCTATTCGACGAGACATTCGCGCAGCTTGATGTTTCTGCATTTGTGAACTGCGCTGTCGTGGCGTTGAGTGTTTCACTCCAGTGTTTCAATGCGCAGCCTTATATTTTTGTAGTTGTTAACTGCGCTGACGTAGCACCGAGTGTGTTCTAATCTCCTGCTTTAACGCGTTGCCGGATATTTCACATTTTCAATTGCTCTATTCTAGCGTTGAGTGCTGTGTTTTACTCTGGTATCCTAACTTGGAACGCAGATAATTTATTTTCATTACATTGACACATGTTACAAAAACGAGTGAGGAGAGTGCGTGTAGAATAATATGCATGTTGTGTCAACAAACTTCGCCAAAACGATGGTCTACAAACGTGAATATGACATCATATTGTGACGTCACATACAGACAAACAGCATATATCCAGTAGCAATGAACACCATATGCCACCATAGGCGTAGCCAAAGGGGGCCAAAAGGCCATGCCCCTCCCAACTTTTTAGAAAATATAGCCATTTTGTGCGTTGAAAGGCGTTTTTCTAAACAAAAAATAGTGTTATTCGCCTAAAATCAAACATTTTGCCCCCCCAAATTTTTGGGCTGGCTACGCCACTGTATGCCACTGCTCAATACTAGAATCTGGTAGGGGGGAAACAATTAAGCAGTGGCCCCGGGCATCACCAGACCTCTGCACGCCACTGCACCTTCTGATGCATAGGCGTAACCAGGGGCCCATGGCCTCCACATTTTTAGCACATCTAGTCGTTTCGTGCTTTGAGAGGCAGTGTCCCAAACAAAATACTGTTTTTCGCCTAAAGTCAAACATTTGCCCCCCCAAAAAAGTTTGAGCTGGCTACGTCACTGTGCTGATTACGTGGTGCAAATGTTCATTTTGACAATGCACCACTCTTTTCGGTGGTCGATGTTGCAAATAAGTGTGCATGTGACTTGCAGATGATCGGACACCACGACACTACTACAGGCTCCCAGAAGAGACCTCATGGTCAATATGCGCACAGCTCTGCCATCAACATCACTTGCAGATATGTGCTTATGGCGACATATTTCCATTTGGGAATAGCACTCCATTCAACAGCATGACCTTCTCTGGCGACCAATGGGCTCCCATAAGGTTTGTATCTTCTAGAAACTGCATGTTTCTATTTTCGGGTGGTTTTCTTGGCGCTGTTTTGAGCACTGGTTTGCCTGAGCTGTCAACTCATAACGTGACGGTTTTCAAAGATTGGACAGGCATATAGTCAATCGAAGCATTCTGGAGGATGCTGTTGAAATGACTTCTACTCAGCTTTCAAAACTTTTGTGCTTGTCTTGTACAATATGAAATGGATAATAATTGTCAGAAGATTGCATGCTCTTTTTAGGTAACGAAGATTAAATTTGCTGATAAGATTATAAAATTCCTTTAGGTAATGAGATCTGCTCATACGATTAAAATTGTGATTTTTACGCGTGTCCAAGTAATTTCACCTGTACGGGCAGTGCAGCCGCGGGCGCGGCTATCGCGGCATGGGTCTAAAAAGTTTGATAGTCAGAATGTAAGGTTTCACAGAATTGTAACAAAGCCATAATTTTAAATTTTTAAACCAACCAAAAAATTTAAGGGAGTGGCCTACGTAAGTCAACGAAAGGTGCAGCCTTGTACTATTTGGTAAACGGTAAAGCAATTCCTAGAGGTCTGTGAACAGATATTTTGAAATCCCTCAGATGTTTTCGCTCATCATCTGTCAATTCTGTGATGGTGCCACATACAAGTTTGGTGCTCCCACAGGAACTGATTAAAAGCAATCCATTCCCCGCTCGAGTTCTTGCCACCTTTCACGAGGATTATCGTCCCATGGCAAACACTCACCAATTATTTAAAGAGTTTTTATTTATGTGACCCGAGAGATGTTTCCAGATTTCTGCATAGACCAGACTTTCTGTTTTGTTCAAGTCAAACTGCTACGGAAACTCGTAAAAATCGTTCATCACATCTGCAACATGGTGTTTAAGCCAGCCGGGACAATGCTGTCATGCTATATAAGTAATTTCAACCCTGATTCAGTCTGACGGCTGACCTGTGGACAATTTTCCGCGACAGCGGAATAAACACCCTTAGTCCGGCCTAGTAGGTCTTGCTTGTTTTTTTAATGAAAGCAAGGGCTGATTGTTAAAGTTTTTTTAATAAACATTACATTGACTCTGCTGTGAATGTATTTGTTTACAAAAAAACTGAAAACCTTGTCCAACTCCAGGAGCGGAATGCAAGTACAAGGCAAAGATACAGAATTTTCATTAGATTTTTTGCTTCTGCTTATGGCTTTTGCTTAGCATTTGCTGACACAGAAAATTTGGTGGAGGAGTTTTACGTCGGTGAGAAGACGTTACACCACGTTATGTGTTAATAGTTGAATTTTGCTGACGACCAGTAACGTAACTGACGGGGACAAGGAGAGAGCCCCCTCCCTGTCAAGCTAAATGTAAAAACTGGGCCCCCTTTAGTTGATATTTTGATATTTAGTGTTCTTTAGGTTGTTGGTTTTTTGCGTTTTTTGGGTGTTTTCTGTTTTTTTTAGGTGGTATAGACATCCACAACATCCAGATTCACTATCATTTCTTTACGCTTTTCGTTTATTCGGAGTGTTGGCTAGTGGCCCCCTACGTTGACCAGTGGGCCCCTTCAGCCAAGCTTTGCCTCCCTGGCTCAAACCTCTAGTTACGCCACTGCTGACGATAAAAGCAGGTGTTCTTTTAAATGACTGAAACACAATTTATTTTAAATCTGTAGCTTATGTGTTGCTTTTAATACCTTAAGCTTCGTTCTGAAACACAAATAATTAGCCTCCACAACGCCGACGCAGTGGAATATGTCAGCAAAAATTTTTTTACTGTTAAAAGTATATTTTGCCGGTAGAAGGCAAATGTAGTTGAGGCGTGATGCAGGCATACGAAAAATGACCGTTTCAAGGTGAGCCTTCCAGTAGCTGAGTTTTTTGATGTGGTCTGCTGAGCAGCATTCTCAAAATCTGCGTAAGATTTGTACATATGAAGTTAGTGGGGTTTTTGTCTGGAACAGGCAAAGTACACTTGAAATATTCCAACAAGAAGCTAGCTAAAGCCAGCTTTGCCTGTCTGCGGCAAAAAACGTTTTGACATGTTCATGTGTTGCCAAGCGCATTGGTTTGGCGGATCAATCAAAACATTGTTGACAAGAAGCATATTTTGAAAAAGCCAGAGCCTGCATTTCGCTGCCTTTCCAAAGGTTTTTAAATGCACAGGTCTGTACTGGAGTTCTCATTCTTGAAAATTAAGTGAAATGTCTCGCTGTGACCAAAGCAACATGGCCTACCAAAGCAGACGATGTTGCCTTCCGCCATGTGGTCCACCATCTACAATACATTTCCTGATTTGACGTCAGCGATAACCGGCGCAAGTCCATGAACCACTGACCAGGACTGCAGAGCCGAAGCCCGGAGCCGGAGCTGAGCATTTTGCCTGGAGCCTGGAGCCGGAGCTCAAATTAAAAATCCGAAGAAGCTGGATTCGGAGCTCAAATTAAAAATCAGAAGGAGCCGGAGCTCAAATCAAAAATCAGAAGAAACCGGAGCCGGAGCTCAGTTTAAAATTTAGGACCGGAGCTTTGGAGCTTTAGCCATTTAAGAGGTAGTTACGAGTCACGACACCAGACTGCAACAATGGACCGCAAGACTTTGTTTCCATGGTTTTATCATCGCTAAGGTTGTGACATTGTAGCTGGCAGGATTGGCGTTACATGTAGAGCAGTGGTTCTGAAACACTGTTTCTAAAAAAATGGTTGAGAACCACAAATGGTTGAGAACCACTGTCGCAGAAGCAAAAACAGTTGACTGTCACATCTTACTTTCTAGTCAGAATGATCAAACCGGGTTTGTAGTAGTGTAGCGATCTAAAAAGAATTAAACTTTAATGAGTAGGCGTATAATATAATATTCATAGCTTTGGTAGTTGCGTATTCACGCTGTTAGCAGGGAGTATGATTAAGACATGACACCATTGCAGATTTAAGCGCGAAATGCACGGCACGCCATTGTAAAGAAGGATATTTTATTAGAAACCATTAGGCTTACTGGTAGGGTCTACTAAATTAACGGCAAAATCCACCAGCAAACTTTACATTTACTGTACTAGCAGCAGCAAGATTGTTATATGTTGCCAGTTGATTTATTTCTCTTTTGTTATCGAACGCACTTGGTGGCTTCGCCTCGTCAGATTGATTGCGCTCTAGGTCTCTGTTGCTTGGCCATTCCTTTGTCTGTTGACTGAGAGCGGGTAGCGTCACTTTGGTTGCTTGTGTGTTGTGTATAATCCTTTTGTTTGTTCATTTGCAGTTAAGTTAAATAAAGCTCACTTTTGAGTCATCTCTTTAATCTATTACAAAGATGAAAGTTATAACTCAGCGAGGCCCAACTTCTTTTACCCTACGGGCTGTTTTACAAAAACGTGACAACTTGAGGGCCACTTCGAACAAAATGATGTATAAAACAACATGTTCACAAAAAACTGAAAAGGAAAGATAAGTGAGTGCGTCATTGCAATTGTTACACAACAGCAAATATAAATTTCTTGCAATTCTCTATTAGTGGGTTGCTTGTGATCGAGACTTCTCTGACATATCATTCCTTTATCAATACTGTTAGTGGTTGCATTCGGAGGCTCGGAGACTACCGTTCAGTGTTTTGTGTGCCATTCGATCTTAGATTTTAATTGCTTGATAGCATGCAAAATGTGTTCTCACGCACATGTGTGCTTCCAGACATCGAGTTCATTTTTTTAGCGCGAAATGTTTCAGTTTGGGAAATCTATCTTTGCTGAATAATTTCCAGAAGCTCTCTGCAGTTTGCAGGTATGGGCAATTAATTTGGCTAGAGACCACTTTGAGAAGGCCGCGTTTAGCGGATAGATAGACGAATTGATTTGGCGGTACTGAGTTCATTGCTCCAGATGTACTATTCAAGACAACGAACGCCAGAGCACCGAAAAAACACAGGTTATCCATACAGGTGCCCCAGCGGAACATTAGGAAGGACCGCAGCTTCTAATTTGATCTTAAACTTAATGAATAAAAGAAAAACAATAATAGTACCCAGAAAAAGGAAAAATGTAGGATTTTAAACACATATTTGCATTTGTGTTAATGCAAATGTGTGCATGTTAGAACGAACACACGAGAGAGCTAATCGACTACAGCACGTGTTTTGCGCTGTTTGCATGGTTTCCCCGGGCAGCGCTGTTAGCTGCATCGCTCAGACTGCAACAGGCAAAGCATACGAGTGCAAAACACTTGGTCAATTGCAGTGGCGTACACAGAAAATTTTCATGGGGGGGTTTCATTCAGTGGCATATGGTGGTCATTTTTATTTGGTGTGCGCTATTTGTGACGTCACAATAGGATGTCATATTCATGTTTCCAAACTAACCTTTTGGCGAAGTTTGTTGAATAATGTGCATGTTCTTCTACACGCACTCCCCATAATTTATGTGTCATTCCAGGCCCGTAACCAGTTTGGGACACCAGGAGGGGCGAAGAGTTTTCTAAAAGGGTCTCAAATTTTTTGAACTATGTCCAATAGTTTCAAACTATATCCAACACATTTTTCCAGGGGGGAGAAAAATTTTTTACGGGGGCTTCGCCCCCCCTGGTTAGGGCCTGCATTGAACTGAATATGAACTATCAGCGCTCCAAGTTAGGATATCGGAGGAAAATAAACTCAACGCTACGACACAGCAGTTCATAACTGCAAAAATATCAGGCTATGCCAGGGGTGGGCAATTAATTTGGCTCTCAGGCCACTTTGAGAAGGCCGCATTCAGCGGAGGGCCGTACCTTCTAATGGAAATAGAAGCAAGTCTTGGTTAAGTTAGCCTCAGCACTAACATTTACTGTGATAAGTTGGAGAATATTTCAGATTTGAACATATTTCCTGAATGCTTCCGTTGGCCACTGAAAACGCTGTAGCGGGCCACATTTGGCCCGTGGGCCGCTATTTGGCCACCCCTGGGCTACGCGTTAAAACACGGCATTAAAACAAACTCAACACTGCGTCAGAGAAATTTACAACTGCAAAATGAGGTTGCGCTGATGTCTTGTCGAATACGAGCAGTCGAGCACAGAAAATGTGCGGCTGGACTGGCTGACGCACACCCCGATTTGCAAGATCGAATCTTGCTAAACTACACAAGAATTGAGAATGCGCACACAGTACGCAAGAAAACTTTCGATTTTTTGTAAGGTATAGAAGTCCAATAAATATTTTGTTTTCATTTTGCCCTACTGAGACATTATCAAATGCGTGGATGCTTCCACGTTAACAACTGCTGTTTTGAGCTCGTGCAACAGTTCTATCATGCTACAGAAATTGGCAATGCAGCCACTGCGGTCAGCGCTGATCAGCCACAACAGACAAAACAAAGACAATTGTTTCCGATAAAGTTTATCGCGGAACACAATTTTAAAACATGCGTAGTGGACGAAAGGTATGCAAAAAGTGGTGAGATGGTTTCTGGATGCAGACGATAGCCCTGATTCCCACCAAAACCCAACGATTACTTTTTGGCCCATTCACGATTTTTCTTGAATTTTGCATGCAAATTCATTCCGCGATATGTTCATTAAGTCGACAAATTGACAAGCAAAAATATGCGAAAATTATTAATCTCCTTTGCGCAGGTAATACAATTTTTTAAAATATCAAGCTCAAGGGGGGTTTAACCCCAATCCCCCCTTGCGTACGCCATTGATCAATTGGGACTGGTCTGTGTTTAAATGGTCGGACACAAATCTACCTTTCCAAACAGCCATTTTCTTTATTGCGGTCGTCAGAGATTACGAAAGGTCGTCAGGCGTTGACCGAAAAACCAGCCATTGCCTTTCTAGGAATTGTTAATATTATCATTATCTTGAGTTACTTTTTCGCTAGCAGCTTTTCTCTGAATCGTCTTGAACCTGTGATTGTTGGTTTTTCTCTGATTTCCTCATGGTAAGAGCGCTGCTGGTAAAAAAAACCAGATTAAATTACTGAAAAAAGTTTGGTATATTCACTTACTGTTGTGTACTTGATATAAATCATTTTCTATTCAACTTGAGGCACACCAAAACAATTGAAAATATTAATGTGTGAAAACGAACAGAGGCCGGAGCTGGAGCCGGAGCCATGAAAAATGAGAGCTCCAGAGCCGGAGCCATTTTCATGAAAAGAAGAGCTGGGGAGCCGGAACTGTGTCATTTTTACGACGGCTCCACAGCCCTGCCACAGCGGAAAGAAAATGCTGGCAAATTTGCGGTCCATCGCACCGAAGCAAGACGAGGTTCGCGTGCCGGAAGTGTGGAGCTCCTGTATGCACGGAACACTTTCGAATCTTCCGCCCAAACTGCTGAAACGAAAGCGTTGCATGCACCGGAACAGGACTTTTCGGTCTGGCCGTTTCGTGCACGGGACATTTCGGTCAGTCTATGAAATCTTGCAGAAATCTTACATTAACGCAAATTCGAGCCGTTTGATTCAAAGCGCACTCCCTCCATCGTCATACAGTAAGTTACCAAAGGTCGAGGCATTCCACTCAAAGCGTACTCCCTTCACGATTCGCAACAGCGGCAAGCGCTGTCGGCAAGGTATTTTACTCGGCATAAAGTTCTTAGTTGTCGTGCAAAGTAACGGAATCAGTGGTGTCTCGGGCTCAGCCAGAGTCGTTGATTACGATTCATAATATTGCAGAATGCAAGCTTGATTGCTTTGTATATTTGTAGCACCACACATTTCACTGATTATAGTCAGGGCCGGCCCTAGCAAGTGCGGGGCCCAATGTAAAACCTAGGGAGGGGCCCCTCTGAGCAGTGGTGTTGTGACGTCACTGTGCTCAGTAAACCGTGGTACGACCTTTTCATGAAGATGCTTTAGCAGAATAATTATTCGAATATAAAAAAGACGGCAATAGTCGGCATGCTACTGTGGTGGACATCAGACAGTGTACCGCTATACCAGTACTACTCCGAGCGGAGAGTGCAAGTGCAAGGTTACGTCAATCACACCGGAATTGGCAAGCGAATTGAACTTGCAAAGCAGCTACTGCTAAACGGCATGAACTGATTACCTTTCTCGCTTTTGGTAACTACAAGTGCAGACGCGTTCTTGGTAATGTTCGGACGCACGATCAGCTAGCTGCTTTATGACGCAATGAGCAATGCATGAAAAGAACCAGATTTCAGAAAAAATGAACCCCCCCAAAATTCCCCAAAAATCCAATTTTATAGTTATTCGTAATGCACGGACTTGGAATGCAAACTGTTCTTTATGAATTAGAAATGTAATGTACAAAGATTTTACAACTACCACGTCATAGGTGTAGAAACACTTCTCAAACGCAATATATAACGCGCATAATTGATTGATGAAATAGAAGCCTGTCGCCGTCCAATATACTGCAATAATATACTGGAACGAGTGTGCTGGATGACATTCACAATTTTTGCCTTGCCTAGTCAAGCTGAAGGGCAGCTTCAAGCGTCCTTTGCGCTCATGAACCTAGACTTTGAAGTAGTGGTTTTTCTACCTACTTATACGCTCGCAAATAGGCAAAACAATAAAAATTGGTGGGGAGGCAAATGATAAAAGTAGACTACTTGCACGACCGAATGATGCAGAACAACTTTGTGGACAAAAAGAAAAGAAATACATTTTCAGTGCGAACACTTCACAAAATGTTGCGCTGGTTTGCATGAGATTTTTAGCGTCCACCTCTTATTTTTTGTGATTTGGTTCAATGTCGTAGAGTTCGTTTTATTTTAACAAAATATTAAAATACGTAATATATGTTAACTTCTTCCATGAAGCAAAACTACAAGCCTTTGTCAAAATACAGATGATCCGCAACCCAGTGTTGTAAACGGACCTCAATTTGAAGCCTGAACACGAAATCACAAGCCCGAACCTGACATTTATGTTTAAAGCCCGATTTAGGCCCGAAAGTCAAATTTACCGAGTGAGTCAAGATGTGCGCAACTGCGGGGTATCGGTAGCGTAGCAAAGTAAACGTAACTAAATATTTAACAATTAATTATTTTAATCAAGATTTGATCAACGATAATTGCTTCAACCGAAACGGACCACAAAAGTGTCCGTCGTTGCAAAAAAATTTGTATGCAGGCCCGATTTCGGCTCGAAACATTTTGACAAACTTAATCCCAAGCCCGGCCCGACTCCAAAAGCCCGGCCCAACTTACAGCTCTACTGCAACCAACCAAAAACTTTCCGAAACAGAAGGATCTTTCGAGAACTGGACAACATAAGTTGGCAGAAGTGCCGTCAAAGTTAATACCACAGACACTCGTCTTGACCTGCTCATTGCGAGTTAAATCATTACATACTTTGTTTGCAATAACTGTAGGTCTACTGCAGTCTTAACTGGCACTAGTAACAACCAAGCTCCATCCATAAAGAGTGGGATATGGTGGAGCGCAGATATGACATCTTATATAGCATGATAATTGAGCACGTTTGATAACATTCGGCAGAGAAAATCCATCGTTCGTTCAAACGAGATAATTGTTTGCTAACAATGAGATTTATAAGCCGTTTCTACTGAATTCCACCTCAAGGGGTATCTGCAAAAATGAGCAACCTTCCCAAACACCATGGCGCGGGGCCCAGATGCATTGGTTGCATCGGCTTGAGGCCGGCCCTGATTATAGTTGTTAACTTGGGGTCTATGCGTTGGGCTTTGTTACTCCTCAAGTATTTTCGTTCCATGTCTGGCCTTTCGCATTCATGTTGCAGGTGACCTGAATCAAAAACTATCGTTCGTAGCAAGCGTTCTCTCGACTTCGT
>JGI24159J19872_10004698_pt1 | contig 17481 bp, 9 predicted proteins | sample Ectturendosymbi4_FD_19872 | JGI IMG/M metagenome (IMG submission 19872) | reverse complement strand
AACTACCAAGAGCTTGTGGAATTCTATCCAAACTTAAACATTATACAACACTACCTGTACTGAAAGTTGTGTATAACTCATTAATCCATCCCTACCTTAATTACTCAATCCTCAATTGAGGACGTGCTTCAAATGCAACCATTCAGCCTCTCATTAATCTCCAAAATAAAGCTATAAAAATAATAAATCCAACTAACACGGGATCACTAGAAGAACATTTCCAGCACTTAAACATTTTATGCCTTCCCAAACTATATACCTTTCCAGTTGGCAAATTCATGCACTCTTATCATAACAAACTGCTTCCAAATCATTTTGATGAATATTTTATTCCACTCTGCTCAATTCATTATCATTCCACAAGATTAACAACCTCTAAAAACCTATTTTTACCTAGAGTTAACTCTTCCTCAGGAGAATGTTCTCTTAAATTTATTGGCCCAAAAGTATGGTCTTCAATACCATACAATATTAAATTTTCAACCACCTTTACCTTTAAATGGAAACTTAAGAAACACCTCCTACACGAAAAAAATTCCCAATTGTGAACTTTAGCAACATTTTGCTTGTCCAGAACAAAATACTGTTTATTTCTAACCACACCAAATTTCTTCACTCAAATTCGATTCACTCATCTATGTACATAGGCATGCGCTTTCACCTGTACATTTTCTTCACCATGTTCTGCGTTCAGTCGTTTTTTGTTTTTGTTTTTCTTTTCATCATGCTTATTTGATCTCCAACTGTTGTTTCTCAACACTTGTCAAAAAATGATAAACGGGGTTGGTTGACCAGATGACCGCCACGGTCTTTCGCCAATCCTATATGACACAGCGCCCCTCTTTGTTTACACTGATCAGCTATTGTGCCGTTGTGTTTTGTTCGCTAGTGGTTAGTTTACTGCATGCGATGGCTTTTATGGTGCTTCTGCTTGTTGGTTGAGTCATATGAAACAATAAACCATTACAATTGCTAGGAGAACAGGCTGCCAATATTTTACAGAAAATACCCTTGTTTAACAACACAGTTTTAATACAAAAGCAAGGATTTTCTACCTGGCTGACTTATTTGCGCATGTTAACCAACTAAACAAAACACTGCAAGGGCGAAACGCTAATCTAGTAGATTGTGCTGAGAAATTAAGTCCCTGGAAGATGCATTTACAAAAGAATGAATTTGCATTTTTTGCCAACTTGGCCAAAACTGATCCAAGCCCAGAAGTAATCACAAGCTGTGCTGACCACCTGCAAAGCTTATGGCAAGATATGACCAGAAGATATAAAGATATCATCTAAATGAGTCCACCTGGTTGGATTATGGATATGGCACACTTTGACGTCTTAAGTGAGGAAGACATTGATCTCATTATTGCTGGAGAACTTCTTGAACTAAAGGAGAACAAAGTATCAATGGCAAATATAGAAAGGAATGGCTTAATTGGATGGCTGAAAGTAGGATCGTCCTATCCATTGCTATTTGAAAAAGCAGTTCCATTCTTACTTGGTTTTTCTACCAATTGGTTGGTTGAGGCAGGATTTTCTGCAGTAAATGATTTACTGACAAAGAAACGTCATTAATTGCAAATTAAAATGAGGGGAGACTTACGCTTAAGGTTGAACCAAAGTTTGGAAGTTCAACTTGACAAGCTGATAGATAGACATATGGATTAGTTTAGTCATTGACACTTTTACTGTATTGTTTGTATTAATAAAAAAAAACATTTCCATGTCACTCGAAATTTTTATGAAAGGTTATGTGGGCCTGAGATTTCTTTTAACGCTGAAAATGGGCCACGAGAGAAGGTTGGGGACCACTGCCCTAAGCCTAACACCAAAGCGTGGACTTTGGTGAGTTTTAAAAAAAGGCCATACCAGAAGAGCAATGGCATACCAGACGTGGACCATAACCACTACGCTACGAGCAGTATGCCGACTGCATGGCAAACTGACCTCTTATTCGAATTGCGTGAGGCCACAAGATCGAATCTTCGACTGGCGGCACAATAGCTCCAGCCGACCTGTTGCTGCCAGAATCTTGGCGGTAAAATAGACACTACCTTGAGGTTTAGGTTCAGTATGTTACTGGCAAGTGTAGTGCAACTTAGCACACACTTGTGGTGTGTTAGTGTCACATTACAGGCGGCGGGCGAATAAGTTTTCAAAAGTGCTCTGGCGGACCAATAGCCATTAAGACTAAATGCTTCTATTGTCCAAAGGACAATGAACTGAAAATTTAAGTGTTGTTACTTTGCTTTTGAGGTTACGGTATTTTACGGACCACGGGCCGGTCCGGACCAGAAATTTGTGGTTTTGCATAGACGGGCCGAGCGGTTTCTTGGTAGCTCCGACCGGGCCGGGCTGCAAAAGTGCTGGCCCGTGCCATCTCTAGTGCAGGAGGTTGAGTGCAGATAGCGGAACAAGAAATATTGAGAGTTGTTCCGTTTTTGTTGTTCATTGTTGTGCAGTTAAGAAGAACGTTATTGTTGCATCATAGTTATACGATGTTGCCGATGTACAGTTCACAGTACTGTACATCCGAGTAGTAGAAAGTAGACAACGGACTAAAGCTGCTGTTCAGCCTTTGTGGGAACAAAGCAAAAACAGTGCAAAACCCAACTTTTTATATTTAGTCAAGCCAAATGAAGAAAAATAGCATGTTTTCTTATGTGAAGCGAAATAATAACAACAGCGAAGGTGTGGACGGTAATGAGCAATGTAGTTCAAATGTAAAAAAAGGCACCTAATTCGAAGCGGACCAAATGTAATTCATTGCCAAAGTTAGAAAATGAGACAACACATATTTTATACAGAGGTCCTTTTTGCCAAATTCTGAATGTAGCAGACACATTTTAGAAATGCAAGAACTGAGCCATGAAATTTCTTGCTTTTTAACTTCTGTAGTAACTGTTTATTTTTTGAAGTGTCTAACAACGAAATATTTTATTTTCTTACAAGTAATTCGGGTTTTTAAAATTTTTGTTAATGGGGTTCCATGACAAGCGCAGAAGTATATCAGGGTTCCACGATGACAAAAAGGTTTAAGAGCACTAGTCTAGATGACGCTCTTTTTTAGGTTTTGTCGACCAAACTCTTTTTTCACATTCTCTTTCTATACAGCATCAAGTGCACATTCCGTCGCAGGAGAGATTATGACGAACAGAAAGCAGTCGTTGTGTCAACATCATTACCAGGGTTGCCAACTAAACGCGAAACGTGCTAGTACGTGAAGTATCTCAGAGGCTTAGGTAACCTATGTTCAAGTGCAGGTTACATTAGTTTTTTAACAGCATTTCGTGCGACTTACAATCGAATAAATACGGTACAGGCAAATTTGAAGCATGTTAATCTATTTATCAAATCTGTGATGTGAGCTATATCTGAAATTGTAGCATATTATATCCTTTACGAAGTTATGTTAACTTTTACAGAAGAATAACTACTCGGACATAACTTTAACAAAATATTTTGCTTGCGACTGTGTGCAAGACGTGAGATGCAAGTTCAGAGAAAGTAGTTTATACCAAATACGGTTACGAAAAGGAATAAACGTCTGACATTGTACGTTCTGATCAGACATAACAATCCTTAAAAATTTAGTTTTGAGGATTTCGAAACGTCTACGGTTTCATAGGTACTGGTCAGTTTTTCGATAAGTGAGACAACTTTTACTGGAAAAAATCAAAACCTCTATTCTTTTTTACAAACACCCAATACAAGTGTAACAGATATTAAGTTAAAGCTAGGTGTAGCAATCAGGTACTTCTGATGTGCAAACAATCTGACTACAGGCTGGTGATGCATACCCAAAGGAAAACTGCTTCGCAGGGCAATATTCAATGCACCACAAAATGATAAAAACTTGAAAAAAACATAAAAAAACACATCTACGCCGGGTTATACTTAATACGCCACACGGTCATAAAAAAGAGTAAGATAATGTAAAAAGATTAGCCCCGAAAAAACGGTATTTATTACAGCGAAAACGACAATTGGTAGTTAGTCCGGATGCGGTTGCTCATACAGTTTTGTGATGGCTACCTTCACGCCGGTCACACGTTTGTGCTCAGGCAGGTTTTTTGAAAGCATTTACGCTTCTACTTTTCATAATGTTCTCACAAGCCGATTACGCACCTTGAATTGAGAGGATTGGAACCAGCAGAGCAAATGGGAATGAGATGCGACGCAGGCCGTCGCGCTATTGCAATTTTTCCACCATTCTGGTTGAAATGGTTCGGTGCAACCATATTAGTAGGTAACGTAGTGGCTAAAAATAACAGAAAATTAACAAAGAATTCATCAAAATCTGAGAAGAAAAAACATCAACAACTCCAAAGCATGTTACCAGCAGCAGTCGTTGTCAGTGGAACGTGCTTCAGCAAATGAGAAGAAGCGCTGGAATCTAGTATCTTCTGAATTCTTTGGTGTATGGTGGTCATTGTCTGGAAAAAAGCACTTATATATTCAGCTTAGAATTAAAGTATGAAACACATTTGACAGCATCAATTCGTTAGAAAGTACCACGGCATTTTAACACAGTACATACCGAAAATGAGCTTTTCAGCTTGGGGTGTATTTCCTCATTTGTAAGATCTATGACGTCAGTGACTGAATTACCCGACACAGAGCGCTGATGCACCTTTCCAGTTGATTCTGCCTGTGAAGACAATTTCGTTTAAGTGCATTATCACTTGGATTATACATTATCAATGCATGCCGTACCACTGTACTGAACTTCGGTGCAAAAATTTGATAATGTATTTATGTAGTAATCCTTACACATGTTCAGGAATGGTGTGCAAGTTAATGGAGCCTCAAAATGCTTGGCATGCTTTCGCCAATTACGCGATACTGTATTTTTGAAGTCCCGCTCCTCACAAACCGGAGGCAGTCGTGCGTAAAACGCCCCATTGAGATGCACGTCCGACAATGGTTTCCGCGTGTCTACCCTAAACAGCTCAGCACAATTCCGCACCATTAGCAGTCGCCAGTCATAGCTGTTTGTACGACAGGTTCAGAGGCAATGGCACTGGCTGCTGGGCAGACACTCCCATTTCATAATTTCATGTCGGTGCAGTGTAACAACAAAACAACAATATCCATGTTTGCAGAGTAAAAAAGCAAATTTTTTCACTCCAGCTTGACTGTGCACCAAGACATCAGCCGCAGCTCATCCATGTTGTCATTCGACGGCTTATCGCTGAAGCTTTGGAATTTCAGAGCTTGTAGCTAACAACACATTTTAAACCAGTGGTTTTCAATCTTTTTCATGCAGCGACCCATTTTGCAACCCAATTTAACCTAACGACTCCTTTCCGAAAATTTCCAGTCAGACATATGAAATGCAGTTGTGTTTTCACAACAGAAAATAACAATGAATATTTCATCAGAAGTTCGTGGTCAATGAATCTACCTTTTAATACAGTAAGCAAAGGTTTTCACGTGAACATTATTAGAAGCAAAAAGCTTTCACCTGAATATTATCACCTCTTCAGTTTTTTAGTAGCATAACGAGACAACACCTTTAATTATTGTTGTCAAAGCTGATGCGGTGAGACATATTTAACAATCTTTAAATACGACGTCTCGGATCCTTAGCCATACGAGACGCGGGGCAGGGAGGACAACTGCCCTTCACGCAGCTGAACCGCACTAATTTTAGATAAAGAGCGGAGTGTGAGCCGCTTGAATGTTTGTTAAATGTTCAGAAAGCAGGTTTAATAGCAAAAAGACGTTTTTTGACTTTGGCAGTAGGGCAAGAGAGACCTTTTTTGGCGTTCGGACGGTTTTGAAGACAAGATGGAGATTACAACGAAAGCTGGGTAAAATTTCCAGGAAGTTGAAAGAGGTGCACGACTTTACTCCAGTCGTTCAAATATTTTCACAACAGTAGGGTAGGTACTCTTTTGCTCACACCCAATAAATGGGCTCTCGCTCTTCTCTGTTTATGAGTACGTTTTCAAGTGGGAACTTCATCGGTTTCCTTCAACAGTTAGAAAAGGTAGATATTTTGTGCATCTACCAACTGCTAAAAAACCTGAATAGCTGATAAGCGCGTGCAAGCATGCACCCACTCGGTTTGGTGACATTTAATCACGCGACGATTTATTATTGACATTTAATCACTAGATAGTTAATCACGCAGACAAGCAATTAAACACCCTGTCATTTAAACACTTAGACACATTATCACTATACAGGTCAACACGTAACACGGCAAAAGTAATTTAAAATCTCACTGAGCTAGTATCCAGCTAAAACCCTAAACTTTATCCTAAAACCGTTGTTATATGTCTGTACACCCACTCTTTTATGGCACCGCCTCAACAAAACTGCAACGTACGAAGAAAAGCAAGCCTAAAATTACAGTTACAAGTACTTTTGAGGACGTCACTCAGTGATTTTTTTTCAAAACACAATGTTTTTTGGTTATGCAAGCGAAAAAGTCAAATGGTAAACAATGTAGTGGGTGTACCACAGACAAAAACGGAAGGTGAACTCAATGCAACGATCCGAGTAGTTTGATGTAAGCGAAAATAACAGTGCTGTAAATTTGCAAAAACTTCCCAAATAATCTGTATTATCGATANGAGTGATGAATTCTCAAAACTTAAATTATACTGCAAAAACCGGGAATATAACAACCATTTAAATGCGAAACTGCTCGTGGATATACTTTACATCATGTAGATCAAAACACAAGAAGCAACACCTTTTGAAATCAAAATGCAGAAAATACACAGGGCAACTCCTTTAATGCCCTATTCATGGTACAAATGCAACTTAAAACATAGGCGGAGCCAGGGGGCCATGCTCCCCAAATATTTTGAAATATCCAGTCATTTTTTGTGCTTTGAGAGGCTGTATTCCAAATGTGAAATGCTGTTGCTCGCCTAAAATCAAAAATTTTGCCGCCCTCCCTAATTCCGGGCTGGCTACGCCACTGACTTAAACACAAACAACTATTTGCCGTCTTAACAGCTAGCCAGTTTCGAATTGTAACCGATCAAAATCGATGCATTCACCAGGAAAACATACGAAGAAAACACTGCTCGGTCACGTTTAGCGCTGCACGAAGGTATTGCCAGTCAATAGTACTTTCACTGCGTTTATTGTTTCAAAACATTTGCAACTTACTTTAGTGCTTTCTGTGTTCTGTAAGTTCTCCAGCAATCTGCATAAACACAAGCTTAAATTTCCACGCGAACGCTGCTCAATGAACAGCACATGCAAATTAAGTCCGCCACAGAAGAGCAGCAATATTGCAAGATGACAGTAATTTAACACACTCAAGAAAACGAAACACACTGAGTAAAACCACACAAGACCCCAGGCTTGTCTAGGGACAGAATCATACTGCTGAAAATAAATACAGTAGAATTCGCCCACAACGACAGTTCGCCGATAAGGACACTTTTTCATCAGTCTGGGCAGAATTTCTATCTTTTACGTGCATTCGATTCGGCTTTTACGACTTCGGCTATATCGTCACTTCGCCTATAGCGACGCCTTTTCGTCGGTCCCCGCAGACTATTTTGTTCGTTTACACGGGTGGGCAATTAATTTGGCCCGGGGGCCACTTTGAGAAGTCCGCATTTAGTAGATGGCCGTACCTTCTAATTGAAATAAAAGAAAGTCTTGGTTAAGTTAAGTCTCAGCACTATCATTTACTGTGATAAGTGCCATGACTGTGAATGTGGTCTCAAATCAAACAGTCACAATGAATGTGGTCTCATATGAACGTGGTCTCAAATGAATGTGGTTTCAAAATAACGTGGTCTCCAATGATCGTGGTCTCAAATGAATAAGTCTAAAATGAATGTGGTCTCAAATGTCGTGATCTCAAATGAGTTGGTCTTAAAGTCATGGGACCGTGTTAAACGGATCAGAGATTTTTGCAATCCTAAACCAACATTTTTATTGTGTAGTCCAGTCCGATCCTAATCCGATAGTACTGTCCAAATATTATATCCGATCCAATCTATATCCGAAGAAACCCTCTGATTAAACATATGATTGCACTGATCAACGCAGTTTGGATATCCAGATCTGATGTGGGAGAGTTTTTTCGAAATCCAGTCCGAAACGGATGCGGTTCTGAATTGCAAAATCCGGTTGGATCGCGGTGTGGAAACCGGATCGCGTTCAACACCGATAGGAATGCAGTTAAGCAGCGAATCGTTGAGCCGTAACATGTGTGATGAAACAACAGCACCAAGGATTGCTCTGTCAGTAGCGAAGGAGGCAAATCGTCACATGAGTTGCATTAGGGACTGTTTCGACTGTAGTCAGTTTGATAGATAGTCTTGCTTAGAAAAGAAGCAATATCGCATTACAGAAAAAGTATGACATCATTGTTTCGTTCAGTATCCAAAATGTCACAATAGTGGCAGTGGCAAAAGTGGCAGAGATTTTGATATCCCAACAAACGACGTTGAATACAATTTTCATAAAGACAAAAATTTTGTGACTATGGGGCAGGACGCAGCAACGAAACAGCGGCTATCCTCATGGAAGAACACTTTCAACCCTTGCCATGCTCAGGCATTGCACTGAAAGCCATTTTAGGGACGATTGTAGTACACACTTTTTCTCCGGTCAAAAAGAAGTGACGTTATAGAACAGGGGTCGCCAAACCTGCTTTATGTATGAGCCGCATATCGTAAAACCCAAGTTACAAAGAGCCGCAACATAAAAACCTAAAAACACGAATTTGTTTGCAAGCTATACTTCTGTGACATCATATTTCTATTTGGAACGATTTGCAAAAGTAATACTGTACGGCAAGCTAGAAACCACAGTACCATTTCACAATATTTCTACACTTTGCAATAGAAATAAAAAATGAAGAACAATTACATAATTTTTCGGAAAGCTCAAAAAGCCGCATGCGGCTCGCGAGCAGCAGTTTGCCCCCCCGCTGAACTACACTTTGCTATTGATTGGAAGTTCTGTGCTTTTCGTGAAACGTGGGCTTTTTGTGCTTAGTAGCGACTTTGACCTAAGACACCGACTCCCGAAGCAAGTCATCTACAAAACTTACGCACATATGACGTGGATCCTGTTGTCGACCATATCTTGAGCGACTTGTTGACGTATGCAGCTGATAACGTAAACGCTAGAGTCTTTCTGCGCGTTTAAAAATGTTTGGATTTTGTCATTTAACGCTGAATGAATTGCGACTGCGGCAGCAGTTTTGTGCACTGTTTGCATCCCAAAAACGATTCGGTATTTAGTTGGCTATTTAGAGTTAAAAAATAATTCACAAAAATGATGAAGATAACATTCTAATATCTGAAGTTACACATGTCCTCTAAACAAACTTGCATGTTTTACCTAATCATCTACACAAAGTGTTAAAATAGTCGCCTAGTTGCGAAATCGAAGCCACAATCGGTTATCACCACTGCTCAGCAGTAAAGTTATGAAATGCTTGTCGTCGCAGATTAAATTTATTTATTGGCAAATTCACTGATAAAACTTCCCATGTTGTGGAGCGCGCAAGGACTCGCTTCCAGGGTTGATAGAAATCATGATTTTTTTATCAAAAAAGTAGGATTTTTTTATTTAAATCTGTTTTTTTCAATTGAAATCAGATTTTTTTTATTTTTATGATTTTTTTATTTAATGTGTAGAGGGTAGTCACCTAGCAAGTCACCTTAGGTAGTCGCCTTCTTCTAGTACAGCAACTAGAATCCTGCTGAACTTTCATTCAAACTTACTTTGCACTTGTGCATCACGCTTGAAGCAAATCAGTTCATAACACTAGTACCTGTGTACAAAACGAATTACTTATTGGAATGACAATATTGAAAGCATCAGTTCATCAACTTCATTAAAACTTATGGCATGTTAAGAAGCTTGTACAAAAATACATACTTGACAGTTTTTTTGGTGCGAGGTCTATTGTTAAAATTTTTATATTGCAGCGCAGCTTTCACTAGTTCAGCTTCTGCAAAAGCATCTTACAGCGTCAAACGGTAAAAACCTATGTGTTATTATGAATCTGAATCAAAAATTGTTTTTAAAACTACTATTTCTACAGTCAACAAGCTACATATTTGCTGGAATTTAGATGTAATTTTTAAATAATGCCAGGCCCGCAGCCATGGGGGCTTTCAGGGCAGTGTCCTAAATTTTATTGAGCCCCCCAAATTATGTTGCGCCCAGAAAGTTTGTTTTAAACATACTGTATACCGTAATGAAAACAAAAATCTTGCTCCCTAACAATTTATTTTGCCCCACATACCTCAAAATCTAGCTACAGGCCTGCTTTATGCTAGCCTATACTTTCAAACTTGTGGCATTTTGACAGTTCTGAGTCTCCAAATATTAGTGATTTCAGTCACATATCTGCAGTTAGTTGACATAGAATCTGTGACCTCACAGTTGCTATGATTGATAAAACTTTAATTGCTTTTATAACTTGTGGTGTCAAAATAAGTCTCTGCCTTCTTTAATAATGAGTGAAACCGATTAGAATACCAATTAAACACGTCATACAGATCACAGAAAGCTTCAAAATTCCATATGTTTTTTGCTTCATTTTTTTATTTTTCACTGGTTTCAATGAAATGATTTAAATCAATCAACACTGACTAGAAATAGCTGAACTTTCAAACTTTTTTGCGCTTATGCAACATTCCTTAATTTCAGTTCATGACACCAGTACCGGTGTATGAAATGAATATTTATTGAAATGCCAATACTGAAACCGTCAGTTTACTAATTTCATTGACACTCATGACATACATGCATACAATGTTAAAAACCTATAATTATGATATATTTGTTTCATGAATCAAAAATATGTTCAACTACTATGTTCACAGTCAACAGCCTTTTTGATGGGTTTTAAATGCAACTTTCACTTTATGCTAGTCTACACTTTCAGATTTGTCTTTCTTTCAGTTATGACCTCTGAATCTGCAAGGGTGAGTGATCTCAGTCCACATGTCATTTTTGCAGTAAAATGACATATACAGAATCTGTGGCCTTACAGTTGCTATGATTGATAAAATTTCAATTGCTTTTAACTTGTGTCATCATAAGAGCTCTGCCTTCTACACTAATACTGTATAGGCTATGTGATAACCTATTAGAATGCTAATTGAATGTGTCATCGACATCACACAAGCTCTGAATTTTGTTGCTGGATTTAAATCACTGATTTAAATCAATCAACCCTGCTCGCGCTCCCCTAGAAATTTATTGACGCTCCCCTGAGGAGGCGTGCCACCCTGGTTAAGAACCAATGATTTTGCCAATCTAGCGTAAAAGCTTGATATCGTTTTTTAAATCCATTAGTGTACTAACAAAATCCCACCGACAGGAAAAATTCCAATTTCGTTTCATTTTAGTCACATGCGCTTTATCGAGTAAGCAGATTGCAAGCAGTCTGTAAGTAATGGTAGTTTCAATGCCCTCGGCACTTACAAAATAAAAAGCATCTTCATACTTACGTTATATTTTGCTGCTAACTCTTCCCAGCGGAGCTGAATAAATTCAAATTTACTGTAGGATACGGTGGCAATTAAAATCAAATGAAAGTTGAAACATTTTGAGACAATGCGTAGGTCGGGCTCTGACTACTTGACAATATTTTTTACTCGCCGGCAAGTTAATGGAAAATAATTGATGAAAACGTTAAGGCTCCGTGCAGTTGTGATTGAACAGTCATAATAAATACTTAATCATTCAAAATAAATAATATCTACAATGAATGTTACCTGTTGTTAAACAGTGACCATGGCGTAATTGCGTAGCAAAAAAACACTTTGAAACTGAATTGCTTCTCAGCCAAGTTTGAGCTTCAAGGCATATAACAGGGGTGACCAAACTGCGGCTCTTCGAACCTTTGCATGCGGCTCTGAGCTTTTGCGAAGTGTAGAAATATTGTAAAATGGTGCTGTGGTAGCTAGCGTGCCGTACAGTATTATGTTTGCAAATCATCCCTAAAAGGATTATGTCACAGAAGCGTAGATTGCAAATAAATTCCTGTTTTTAGATTTTTATTCTGTGACTCTTTGTAACTTGGTTTTACGATATGCGACTCATACACAGAGCAGGTTTGGCCACTCCTGGCATATAAAATGCATATCACCACCATAATCACGCATTTAGTTTTAAAACTGTACAAAAACAAAGATCTGCGATGTTCATTTAAGGCTACGGATGATGCTGGATAAGTTATACAGTAAACCTCAGTTAATCCGGATTCGATTTGACCGACGATTTTATCCGGTTTAGGCGAAGATCGGGATTAACCGAAGGTGGATGTTTCTAGCCTGACGTCATCTAAGTACTGAGATATCGGTGAAAATCACTTAAATTGAACACATTTACGACCCAACAGCAAATTTTTGCAGAAGCAAAACGTAATTATTGATGCTTTTACAATGGTACATCAGAGTAGTTACCGCTATATCCAAGCAGTTATGAACAATCTTAAATTAAGTTCATAATTTTAGATTGCTTGGCTGCAAAGAAATCTTGGGTTTTGGACGGATGCAGATTTTTCTACGACTGGTCCATAAGCAGTCATTCTATTTAGAGTGCCATGCTCTCCAGACATCTTACCGAATACAATACACTCAGGGATGATGTTCTACACAAGCACACTCAACACTGATCAATAGACTGAAACCGTGATGTGGCGGTGTGCCTTGAGGGTTACGTTAAACATCAGTCATGCCCGCGTGTGACGTAATAATCGTCTCTACGGTTGGTCGAATTTCGCACGCAGTTGCGGCCTTAGTCATCATAATTCTACACGCTCATTGGTTATTTTGAGCACGCTTGTGTTGCGTCTGAAAGCTACCGAATCTTTCCTAGAGACAAAAATCCGGATTACGAGATGTGAAATGAGCAGATTTTATCCGGTATTGGCGAAGATCCGGATTAAAAAGTCCGGATAAACTGAACATTTTTATAAAGAAAAATGTCAGAAATCATTCGTACCACCAGTTTTATCCGGTTTTGGCGAAGATCCGGATTAACCGAGGTTTACTGTATTTATAGCACGCCAGAGTTATCAGGGAGAATTTTTTGCGATGGTCTGGAAATGAAGCTTACATCATCATTAGGTTGGATACAGCAAGTTGGTGCACCAGAAACAGCTACGAAAAGCTTACTCCTTGTTTTTATTTGCGGTTAGTGACCACACGCGGTCAGGTACAAGTTTGTCACCAGTTTCCACACAGGGCCTAAACCTCAGATAAAGGTCAACCATGATATGAATTCTCTAGCATTTTCACTATACACAACGTTTGATTAATCACGGGCAGTTGGTAAACCATACTGGTTTGATCAGGCTCGACTAAAAGCTCAAATAGGATAGGTTAGGACAGTTTCGCTCAAATAGGACAGTTTCGTTGATTTGCACTGAAGTTTGGCTTAAATATCAAAAGCTTGATTAACCTGAAAAATTTTGGTGCGACTTTTCAGAACTGGATGAGGGCAATTGCCCCCATTGCTTCCTACTCGCTACGCGCCTGAGTGGAATCAATCAATGCTTTTTAAATTCCCCACGTTAAATGAGATGGCATTCTGGTGGTAGTTAAGCACGCCCTGGAAAAGAGGTCTCCCTCAAAGATAATTCAAAGCCAATTGCTTCAAAGAAACCAATTGCAGGGGATTGTAAGACAGGAAAGACCAAAAGGTCGACCGCCCTGTCTTGATATGGAAAGAAAAGTCATGTGATAAATAACGCTATATATAGCCTATCCTTTGCAGGAGGAGTGATTGCTGCCTGTCTGCACACACAGTAACCACAATGCAAAGTTTCTCTTTCACAATATATATGCTTTGCAACAGTTGAGCACAGTGGTGCCACTCCAAGTGATTTTCCACTAGATCTAGTGTTTTTTCATTTCATCTAGTGTTCTAGTGTTTTTTTATGGCTATCTAGTGTTTTTTAATGTCTGAGCTGATTGTAATTAATTGCACGATTTTGTGTAATTGTAACTGTAAGTGAGACCTTTCACTTTAGTGCAATTGTAGTTTTCTAAAATTCTATGTAATTAAATCTTAAATTACACAAGACAATATAATATGTTTTGAGCCAAACCGCTGCGAAGTCACTAGGTAATCTATTAAAACTTTCAGTGACCTGTACAAACACAAGCGCTGCTGGTATCTTCCGCTTTCTTTATCTCTGGTTTACAATGAGTTGCACAATGTCTATGATTGGCACTGCAACATATTTTCTGGGCATTTTTATTGTGTGCAAGTTTGCTTTTGTAATCTCGTGTTTTTTTTGTACATCTAGTGTTTTTATCATGAAATCTGGTACTTTTCCGTAACAGCAGAGTGGCAACACTGGTTGAGCACAATATTTTATTGTTGTTATCCTGTGGGCTGGTTCTGCAATGCGAAAAAAGAAAGTCACAGCGTGACAAAATGCATAGGATAAGTCTGAGGCAATCGTTCGCTGCAGAAAGACATAAAACCTCTTAACACTTCAAACAATTGAAGATAATATACCACAAACTTCTATTTGACAACCTGAACACAATCAAGACAGAAAGCGCCTGGCGAAATGAGAGCTACCATTTGCATAATACTCACTTTGTTCGAGAATGAGGGGAACAGATGGCTTTTCCTCCGTTAGTTCGTTTTTCCGTTTGTGGCATTTGCTGCGTGAAAAAAATGCAACGAAATATAAGGGCACTTGGTAACACACTTTATGACATCCGATCTACAACACAAAGAAACAAACGCACATTGCCTTTCTCATTTACAGCAGCTGTAGCATCACCACATCGCGACTGCTTGTCCCCAGAAAGTCCTTCAGTTTGCACGGACACGTCAACTTTGTCTTTAATGACCATTCTTTTCATTTGTTCATGCTGGTGGTTCACCTTTTTCACCTGTTTGCAAACTTTTATCAGTGCGTCAATGAAAAGTTTTTTTTCCAATAACTGCACATGCACAACGGGTACCTTACACGTTTTCTGAATTAGAGAAGTTCACAAAACACAATCATTTCGAAAGGTAGCCTGTCAACAAGCAAAAACTTCCCAGCATTAATAACGCATATTCAATAAAACACTAAAACCACTGAAAATTTTGTTCCTACGCATAATAGCACCTGCACAACAGTGAACCTGCGCAACTTCCCAGTGCTTCTGCACCACACACAAATTGTTTAAGTGTTTCTTATTTCAATATGGCCCACCAGGTGATGTTCTTTGTTTGATCATCACAGGGAAAATCCACATGGTACGCTGGTCACAGAAATGTGCGTTGACAGTGGTGAGGACATGGTCCAATATTTTCTGGCCCAAGACTGTGTACCACCAACCACACTTAGCACCATTACTGCATGTACGAAAGTGACAAAACTTGAAAAAGTGTTCTATATTCCAACAACGACGTTGACTACAGCTTCGAAAATAACAGAAAAAGTATTTTATTACTTTTTCTTATCAGGGTATACACGAAAATACCATACAGCAAGCAGCAATCCTAATCGAAGAAAACTTCTAACTAATCAGCCATTTCAGGAACGAAACTTCACCTCTAACGACAGTTGGCCTACAAGGCTTTTTCTCCGTTCCTATGAAGTGACGTTGTACTGTAGTCAAATTCTACTGCACCAACTAACTGAACTGCCCATAGCCCACATAAGCAATAACATACAGCTTTTGTCTCACTCATACATAACAAAATATTCGTGAAAACCGAGACGAAACTCTGGTAGCACAAATTTGTGATCCACGTTGGGTACCATTTTAGAATACAGTACTCCAAACTACGATGGGCACCAGTTTGCATTGGAAAATTTACGCTGGGATCTAGTAATAAAGCATACCAGTGGCTGTTGTGTGAGTAACAAATTTGGTTAACATGTTTATGAAGCAAGGTTGATATAATTTTGACCAGTCCAAAAACCCATTTCTTTTCAAAAAACTGACCATGTTTCTCCATACTCAAATATTAAGTCAAAATTTGCAGTTGCAAAGCTTCAAAGACAGTCTCAACATGTCATTAAGTAGGGCGTGGCTTTGACATAATAATCTTAACATTGAATGAGTTTAATGCTGAAATTATGAAGGTAAAATCACTTTAACAAGTATTTTCAATCAACAGCTTGATCAAGCCTTTCTCAAACACAAAGACCGGTGACAAAAATATGCAATAATGTTTTGAAGATCAATAGTCTTGAAACATTAGACTTCCTCTTCGGTGCTATGGTCTGATTGGTAAAAGATGTAAACCTTCGCAAGTTTCTCGTTCTTGTTTGATCAGAATAAGGAATATCACATCAATTGCATTCGTGAACGTTTCAAGACTTAATCTTTCATTGTTATTTGCATAATCATAGTCTCCATCGTTCACAACAGACTACGCTCATAACTGACCCCGCTCACAATGGATTACGTGAAGGTGGTCTGTTATGAAGGGATGTGCTGTAAAAGTGGTCTCTTGTGAACGGGTTCCAGGACTACAGCCTCCTGGACAACTGCCACCTAGGACGATCGTTACCCAGAGCAAACTGCAACCTGGACAACTGACACCTACAACAACTACCATTCATGGCATATTGAATTCTTTGCATTTATTGGCATTAAAGCTATTTTAACTTCACAAGGTTCTAGTGTACAACAAAAGTTTCATCGACTTACCAATTCAAAGAATCTTCATCTCAACTTCAATACTTTTGGATGAAAAATGCCGTATCAATGTAATTACATCTTCATAAACATTAAGTCAGGGCAAACTTGATTTTTATGAGCCTTTGCAAATTTTCCCAGCAAACTCCCATGCACATTATCGCATGGTATTAATTTCATGCACTCACCAAACCCGTTTACTTCCGTTTATTGTGAATTTTGCACATTATAGTACTTTAGCTCTTGATTTGTGAGTTACATGGCAGCAACAGCAATGTTCCAACTATCGTTTGCTGCACTAGGTTGAAGCAAAATACCGTAGCACAGATGTTCTTAACCGTCGTGCCACGCGAACTCCAGCATATGCCGCAACGCGATCTTCCAAACTGCATTTGATAGCTTGCATGTGATGTGTAAAACGTATTATCATAGGTGGCAGTTGTTTTGGTGGAATAGCGGCGTAAAGCTAAAAAAAGGTGGGGAACTCACCCAAAAAACAAGCCATTTTCAATAGCGCTTCTACCTCATAAATCAGTGCTTAATGAAGTAAAAACTCTCCACATGTGAGTGAGGAAAACAAGGAAGTAATCGCAAATTTTTAATCAGCAATCGATTTCACGCAACACTACGTATCGTCAGCCCTTGAAGTATTCACCTTCATTGCATTACATACGAAAACATGAAGAAACTGTGGGAATCTGTTCCCATGCGTTTCCGCCCCACTCAACCCCTGGCGTGGCAGTTATCCGGGGGCAATTGTCCGAGGGCAGTTGACAAGGGGGACACTTGCCGTGGGCGGGACTTGCAGCGGGCGGGACTTGCAGCGGGCGGGACTTGCAGCGGGCGGGACTTGCAGCGGGCGGGACTTG
>JGI24159J19872_10004697_pt1 | contig 17482 bp, 10 predicted proteins | sample Ectturendosymbi4_FD_19872 | JGI IMG/M metagenome (IMG submission 19872) | reverse complement strand
CCATCACAATCAAACAAAATGTAACGTTATCGGAGAACTGACGTTACAGAGGAAGTCTTTATAAACGAATTCAACTGTATAGAACAGATTTACATAAATTTTCAGGCCCCAATCGGATTAAACTAAAAAGTTAGTTTCAGGGCAAGTTGTCTATTTTTAGGGCAAATTGTTAGTTTCAGGGCAAATTTTTTCCGCCCCCCCAGTACAATGCCTTCCCGTACGCCTATGCGCACTCGTATCAAATGTGCTGCCTCCAATACTCGTTTACGCTCTAAAAATTGTTGTTGAAAAAATTTTATTTTGCCTTTTTGGCAAATTATTTTGGCAATTGTTGTTTTGTTTGGCAATTGTTGTTTTGTCAAAATACTAAATGCTTTACAGGTGTAACCGAGTTTAACTATAAGCCACCCGCGTCGACTCAGTTTGTCATATCAGCGAAATCCCTCATGGGACACAGTTACGAAGTTTGCTCTATCTTTGAAAAAAATGGCATGGGAGACCAGCTGTTGTATAACAGCATAGCTTTTCTCATTGCACGTTAGGAACCCACTGGCATCTTGGCAGTAATCCCCTCTACTCAAACTGCAAAACTTATACCCATTTCGATACGACTGCTCGTCAAAACGCTTTGAAAAAATGAGCTACTGAGGAAATCAGGTTAATATGTGTATTCTAAGTCGTTTTCAAATTTAATTGAAAACTGGCTGCCATATTTGTCAATCTTTACCTGAGCATTAATTTTGTGCGAAGACGCACGCGCAATCGCACTTTTATGCAGCCTTCTGAAGAAACGGACCCACAATTGCAAGTCCTATACCATCCTGAAGTTCGTTGTCTATCTCGGATAAAAGTGACAAGTAGTGCATTTGCTTTGTGTGCAGGACTACCCAGTGGCGTAGCCAGCCCAAGAATTTGGGGGTGGTCAAAAACTTTGGGGTGGCCAAAATGTTTGATTTTAGGCGAATAACACTATTTTGTTTGGAAAAACGCTTCTCAAAGCACAAAATGACTATATGTTCTAAAAATTTGGGGGGCATGGCCCCATTGGCCCCCTAGGCTACGCCTACGTAACTACCCACGTTTCTGTAAAATCAGAAACATTGGATTTTAGACCACTTCGGGGATCACATTTTCGTCTCATCTTTGCTTATTTGACCGACATCTTTGGTGCCTTTAATCATGTGAATTATCTAGTGCAAGGAAGCAAAAACCATGCAATAGAAGCTGAAGAAAAAGTGAGCAGGTTTTTTTAAGGTGTTTTAGGGACCCGATTCGGGTCCCTAGAATTGAAAATCGGGTCCGTAGAATCAGCGAAAATTATCATCGGGTCCCTAGAATCCGAGAAATCGGGTCCCTACAAGTCCTAACAGTCCCATACCGGGTACCTAACATTTTCCTTAAAAACAACCCTGGAGGGAGTGAAGCACTTTTCGGAAGAAATTGCGACTGCGGTGACAGCGATTGGGAAATGACAACTTTGCTAACTTTCCGCTTGGGACGAATTTGTCATCAGCTCAAATACCGCGCTTCATTATGAAGGAAGTAATAACGAACTGCAGAGGCTTAAACCAGAAATTGCCGATCACTCGCAGCATTTTTAAAGATCTTTTGAGTTCTACTTCCCTGACCGACGGCAGCATCCAGAATTGGATAAGGCAGGCGTTTGATTTTGACACTTCAGCTGCAGATATAAACAATCAACACATTGACGACATCATTCAGTATCAAGAAAGTGAAATCTAAAAATATACCTTCAAGACTTCAGCACAAAAAATGTTCATACGGTTTGGTGCTGTGACAGCGCATCGCGTCACATGCATAGGGCGCGCTGTCAGGAAGTGCTTAAAAATGGCAGCTGCGCACAAGCAACAATAGAGTTAACCTGCTCGAGCGGGGAATCTCTATTGTTGCTTGCCATTGCACCAGTGGAAATGGCGTTCCTTTCGTTGCGCGTTCGAATCTTCCGTGAAAAGTCGCAACTAAAGTGTCAATAAATGGAAGGATATCCTCGCATCACCAAATTTGCCTTCGAGGTTCTCGTTCGTTCCTAACCACATATCTATGCGAGCATGCCTGTTCGATACTGGTTGATGTTCAACGGAAAAAATGGAACAGGCTTGCATGCGAAAATTGCATTTCCTGTTACCATTGTGCAACGAACTGGAGCTCGACGCAAACATAGAGATAAATTCAGGTTTTCGGCGGGATTGTAAAGGTGATCCACTGTTGTAGGCATTGCATCAAACACAAGGATTTGGAAGACACTTGTGGTTACGAGATTGAAAAAAAAACGATTAGTGAGTTGGTCTGCAGATTGTTCTTGGCGATGTAATGAAGTTTGTTAAACTTCATCAGTTCAAATTGAAAAAAACACTGAATATTTTCAGAACTGCGCAAAGAAATGGAAGCAGACGTAATGGGTTTGCTGCGTAATTCTAGGTTTGCTGCGTAATGCTAGGGTACGCAAGATGTGCAGGGAAGAGGTTTAAATAACGTGTTTCTGCTGCGGCAAGACCAGGGATATCTGGGAGTTTCTAGATATCCCTGGGCAAGACTTGTGTTTGTTTTGATCAACGTGGTCACTCACTAGCCCTAAGCGTCAAGACAACTTCTGGTTTGCAGAATTGTCCCACTTGTCTGCAATATCTAAATACACGAGTACAAATCACTTGAACTTGCCGATGTAAAAAAGCAGATGTGACGGTTTTGAAGCGTTTAAACAAAAGTTCAATTTTGTGGCGCAGTAAAGCATCAAAAGGCGATTTTTCAGATTGTGAATGCTTGAGCAATTTGATCTAGACTAGCAATTAGGAGATCGAAAACACAAACCTGGAATAAAAAACAAAATCAACTGCGTGGAGTCCCTCGATGTACTGCAGGGAATTGGTTTTTCAAAATACGATTATTCGGATCTGAATTCTCAACTGTGGAACGTATAGCTCAATGGTGGGCAAACTGCGGCTCGCCGACATGTTTTGTGTGACTCTTCTAGCTGAGTAGCAATATCTCAAATTGATAGCGAGTTGTCGCTCTCATATTTAATGTTTGTTTCGTTTATCAAGGTTTTTACAAGAATTCGCATGGTTAGTTGGCAAGGAGTCTACACGATTTTTATGTAGGTAATTTTATGCGGAAGTTGCATTCTTTAACCAACTGTATTTGACACTACAAACTGATTTTGCGACTCAAAAACACTGTTTTCGGGACTCTTCTTTTCAACACGTTTGCCCATCCCTAGTATAGCTCGTCGCAAATCACGAGTTCGACTTGGCCTCCACAAGTGAAATTGACCTGCGATCAGATTGGGTGCAAAATACCGAATTTAGAACTTTTACAAATTACACTGATTTTTGTTTCACTTCTCAGCATTTTCGAATATAAAAATATCAATCATAAAGCGATTTCCATGCTTCTTAGCATGCTAACAACATACATTTGCGAGCAAGTGTTTTCTCCTCTTGTTGAAATTACACCAAAAAAGGAAACTCAAGTTTAAGGAGGTAAATATTCTTACATGAGGGGCACTTGAAACGAGGTTTAAAACCTCGTGTTTCACAACTGGCTGGTGAAATTCAAAACAACCGTCTTAATAATGAGAAACATTTGTCTCCTTTTGCACTGTGCGTGTGTAAAAACTTCGTTTACTGTAGTTGCCGATTGTTGGATAAATCCTGTGATTTCAGCTCGCAGCGCAGACACGTAGTTTCAGGCGAATCAGTTCTTTTCAGGGAAAACGCTAACGTACAAAAACGAAACGAGAGCACCTTCTCCTTGGTCAACTCGCAACAAAATAACTGGGAACTGACACAACAACAAGACGCATCAGAAACAGAAACACAAGCAATAAGCAAAACAATCACCGCGCATCCCGCAGCGAAAAGCGCCCGGCACTCTGCTAAACTCTTGATCGTGCCACTGCCAAACAAATGTGCACGTAACGAACCAAAAATGGCAATTGCTACACTAACACATATATTACATCGTAGACACGAACGAAAAGTTTAAACCGAAAACAAAAATTATGATCAACGATCGTGATGCGCTCATTAAATGTAATACATGACAGATTTTTTAAGAGCAAAATAAGGTATGCCACTGCAAAAAATGGTTGACAGTCACTGTTATGCTTTTAGAGACTTGTCGAGAAGCTCCTGTGGTAGCGGTGAAGTTTTTGCAATGCATCTACTCATTTCATCATTACTGTTTCCGAAACTTATTTGGACATGCCAAACATAAGTAACAATCTCCAAAGGGTGCCTTGGATGTACTTCTTGACCCTAAGCCACAATATTAAATATATAATTCAAATGTTGAAGGAATCACTGTTCATACCCACAACCACGGGCGTCGCAGGGGGCAGGGAGGCCTTGGCTGACCGGATTCTGCAATTTGACACTGTCCTATTAGATTTTTGGCGACAAAAGATTGTTTTCTAAGTTTCGAGTAGAAAAAAAGGAATTTCACCACTTTTAGCCCCCCTGGAAAAAATCCTTCCGACGCCCATGCCCACAACACTAACGATGACCTCATTGGACATAACGCGTTTGCTATCGCGTCAACCGCCAACGAAACTACTATGCCAGGCTCAATCGCTTTGAGGTCTGTTATCGGCCGTGCTCCCGATCTGGAATCCGTCACATTGGTGAAAGACACGATGTTGTACGTTGTTCAGTGCTTTGCCGAACGCGAAACTGAAGTCCAATAAAAGTGCGCCAGAATTTGGAAAATGAAATTCAAGGCATTTTCAGAAAGTTATGCTAAACCTATATCTCCATGCTCGAAAGCGGAGCATGAAGTGGTGAAGGTTGCACACGTTGAGGCGCATTGTAGATAGGGACGTCGTTTTTGACAGTTCAGTCTCGTGTGAAGGATTGGTTTGCAGATCTTGCCAGAAATTCACCTGGTTAGGGTGTTGCAGTGCAGGTGCCGTTTGAAAAGAGTGGAATGTGAAATTTAAAGCTGTTACTGTTCCTCTTCTCCGCAGCTCTGTAAAGATTACAAAAACGAAACGAGAGCACAAAAACGAAACGATAAAAAGTCTTTCTCGTCGGACATGTCTCAGTTAAGTTGACGTTTGCTTGCTGCCAGAAGTGTCAAACGCGATTTTGCAAAAATGTTTTTAGGGCGTTGTTCGGAAAACTGATCGACTTAGGAATCAATGTTCTGTTTATCCGATCAAGTCATCTCCGTCATCTCAAACGATATTAGTTATGAAATGCAAAATATACTTTCATCACATGCTTGACGCTACACTCTTGCGGATAAAAAGCTGTGCTTCAACTCAAAACAAAATTATCCAATGTGCTCAAAACAAATCATAAGTTTCCGCAAATGAGATAAAATTGACCAGATCACGATTCCTNACTGTGATAACGTTAAATTGGTTATGAGCATGAAAACCAAACANCATAAACCAGTGTAAGATGGAAATTTTACTAATCATAAAAACAGTATAACAATGCCTGTTTTGCTGACTTTCAAAACATAACAACTGCGAANTCGTCCCGAAAGTTGATCAGTCATATGTCACTAGNTCATGCACAGCCTCCATGCATGAAAAACTGATGTTAACATTTTCACTAGCTCGTACTGAGGCACCGCTATCATATTCAAGGCAGAAGGGTGGATTTTGGCAAGGTGCTATTCTGTTTCAGACACCGGGAAATTTTTTCAAAAACCTCCACTCATTTTAGCAAAAACTGCGCTACCCATTAAAAGCTTCCGTTATCATTAATCTCTCAGTATTTCGAGAACCATGATCCAAACAAACGCGCATTATGGAAATCAAAATACCGCATATGATTAAATGTAGATCAAACGTTTATAAAATGACAAAGCATGTGTAAGCAGTCAAAAATATTGTTTCGTTCTTACTGCACGCCAATGTCTGTCAGCTTCGGAACAGAAGCGCTGTCTGAATTGAAACGACTGCGCATAGCTTATGAAAATGACTATCGTTATTTGCATTACATGCCCGAGGATGTGTTGCTTGTCATCAGCGGCTTACTAATTTCGTTACGTTTAACGCCTTGGTTCGAAACGATGAGCATGCTTTTGTTCAACGACGTGAATCTTCATCGCACTGTTATGTCCACTCACTTTAAAAGTCTTCAGTTTTCACACATCGTGTAACACTTCTGTATGACGATGAAAAAGCTGTAGTATTCGCTGGGGCGTTGTTTCGGTGAAGAGCCAGGGAACATATTTCCTATCACTGGCCACATGAATTGTGGAATATCACGAAGGCGGAAAATTTGTTATTTCATCCTTTGTTGAAAAAACAACTAAGCACACGTAGCGTTTTTTTACTTCAAGAAAGGGCGAGAAACATTTCTTTTGACTTACTGTCTAGGTCAGCTATGTCCAACCCAAATGGCTTACTGAGGCAAAACGTATGTCACTATCTTGACCAGGGCCGCACACTGTGTAACATATCGTTGAGGGCCGCACATTAAACGGTTTACTTTGGTTTTAGAAAACTACATTTAACTCAAACTAATGTACTGAAAGTGTTCGAATCCTAACTGCAATGGTAACAGACGTGATAAAGTGCCACTGAGTACCACCTGCATCAAAAGTGTCAAATTCAAGATTATTAAAACAAGAACAGTTTGTCAGTATGTGGGATACTTTTACTACAGTGAAAACTAAACTGGGCCGCACAAATCCCTCGACTGGACCGCATGCGGCCCGCGGGCCGCGGTTTGGGCATAGCTGGTCTAGGTGTTGTATCTGGTTATCTTGTAGTTTCGTTTTGACGCGATGCTACGTTTCAATTTAGGCAACCAAGATTCTGACGCGGGCCACAACAACTGGTCACGCGGCCGCACGTTCCTCGCCCGTGTTTTGCTGCTTGCTGTTTCTTGTTCAGCTGGCTCCTGTAAGCTAACATCTTCGCCGTTCTGTGTCATTATTAAGTGGTTGTGTGTTTCATGTGTCCTAACCCCTGAAGTGTAAGTTTTTGGAGATAAGCGCGTAAATCATAAAACTAATTTTTTAAACAACTGCTTCATTCAGCTCCACCCAAACGAATTATTACTTTCAAGGGTCATTTCTACTCCCAGTGTTTCACCAGTGAGCGTCGACCTGGCAATTTCAACCTTTGTGTCGCAAACTTTACGTGTGACAACCTGATATGCAACGAATTAAATGCTTCGCAACGCAAAGGGCGTTTTTCGCCCATGCGTTGGTTAACATTAGGTTGCCAGAGATAAAAAAGGCCCGGGATACAAAGGACAACATGGTCTGTGTCCCAATGATGAGACAACTAAACTCGAAATTGTGTTGTCTGAAGACAGAGTAAAGTGAGACTTATGTTAAGGTAGCTCTTCATAACCAAAATAGTTTGCACAGACCGAGCAGGAGGAAGCACTACTTAGGCTTTCAGTTGTGCCAAATTCCCCTAAAATCAGGAGATTCAAACGGCTTTGGTCAAAACCAAATTTTAGCATATTTTTGATTTTTTAAGAGCAAGTCTTATTTTAAAATGGTGGTCCTCTTACATTTTCACGTGTAATTTCGTTCATGGCAATAACCCCAAGAAATTTAGTAAGACTGGGTCTTGGTGATTCAAAAACTAGGTGACACTGATATTAAATGCGGTAATACTGATTTGGATGACATTACTCCAGGTAGATCCCCAACCAGGCAATGACAACTGGGCAATTACACCGCCCTAAATTTAAAAAAAATTTTAGTTGTTAGGTACGATTAACAACATGTTACAATCGTTTGCCCCGTTGCAACTCTGCCTTCAGGAGTGTGAGTAAATGGGTGGTGTGCCTGTAAATCTTTGCCTGTCACGACTCCTTTCACTGTAAAAGGTTCTGCATCTACGTCACTGCTTTTGTTGAGCTGGTTTGCCCAACTGAGTTTCGTCCGGTAGATGTGGGTTTTTCAACAAAAGATTGGCGAGGTTGTTCTGGTACTTTTTAAGCAGTCATGGATGGTTGACATTTAAGCGACATTGCTTTTGTGGAAAAAGAACCAAATGTCGGTTAAAGCGGCTCGAAGCTCCACCCGAGTCTGAATAGAATTTGGCTTGCCCACTTACTGTTTAACACATCTCAAACTATTTGACTGAGCAATCATGTAATCCATACGACGCTAGAATAAAAACAGCCAATTTCGTTTGTTGCAGATAGGCTAGCACAGTGGTTGTCAACCTTTTTTGACCCATGGAACATCTTTTTCCAAAAAAGTATCTGATGGACCAATTTGTTTTGCTGACACCTAATGAACAACTAGTCGTAACTGTATTCAGTCCCGTAACCAGCTTGGTACACCAAGGGTGGCGAACTGTTTTCTGAGAATGGCCCAAATTTTTTAAATTATGTCCAATGCTTTTAAACAACGTCGAACATATTTTTCCAGGGGTGTCGAAAATTTTTCTAGGGGGATTCGTCCCCCTGGTTACAGGCCTGACTGTACTGCTCATTCGTCAATGAACTCAAGCGCATGTTCAATTTTAGTCGTGGAGCTCTCTGTGGACCACTAGAAATTCTAGGTGGACCACCGGTGTTCCTCTTGGACCACGTTGAGAATCACTGGACTAGCAGTGACTAACAAACTCTTTAGAAAAGTGTCCCAGCAGATCAAGAACGTAGAATTTAAAGCAATGCATTTGCAGCGTTTGCTCTTTCAAGTGAAGAGTTGCTCTCAAGGCCTTAACGAGACGCTTTCGACGACCAAGAGAAAGGTTTTATTTTGGGTGCAACTGCGCGGAGCCCAATCTGTTTTTGGAGGTCCAAAGCAGGTTGTATGGAGTCATTCAATTGGGAAAGAGTGCAATGGAAGCCCTTAGAGAAAACACCATTGTGTCAGCTGAATTGTATGCAGTGTGTTCGTACCTGTGAATCAGGCGTGGATTTACCTTTAGCCTAAAAAGGCTCAAGCCTAGGGTACCCGATTTCGGGAGACCCCAAAATTTTGGAAGTAAGGACAATTTCCAGCATTTTGCTAAGCATTATATTTGTATTTTTCTTTTGGTTCAACGCACCGTCTTTTACTATGTCTCTAACAAAAGATCTCTACAGAACAGGGGTTCCCAACCTGGGGTACATGTACCCCCAGGGGTACATTTGCCTATCCGAAGGGGTACATTTAAAGTTAGCAATAGAAGANAAAAATATATTTGCATGTTGTTTATTTTCAAATATTTATGCATACATCACTTAAAATTAATTTCAAAAGTCATTATGTTTTATTGTTAAATAGATCTATGAATAATCATGAGAAAATATTTTGTCATAAGGATTTTTAGGGGTACATGTTCATCTGTCAAAATTCTGAAGGGGTACATGCTAATCTGTTGAAGTGGTGTATGGGTACATGCTCATTTGGCAGAATGCTGAAGCGGTACATGGTAAGAAAAAGGTTGGGAACCCCTGCTATAGAAGAATGAGCGCGAAGGATTGAAGTGAATAACGATGAGCTTTCTCTTTTTCTGGCGTTGAGAATTGGTTATTGTTACATATAATGTGTGGAACAAAATGCTTGAATCCATTTTTTTAGATTAAACGAGACCAGTGAGATACTCAATAAATATGTAATGGGAATATGGCAGGCATGTCTCCAGGATTTCGCAGAAAGGTTGGCCAAAAACCACAAGGGACGGCACATTTTTTTAATACAATTGTAGATGTAAGCAGGAACCGGGGANCAAACATGAAATGGGGGGGCACAGATATTTTAAATGGAGGGGGGCGGACACTACTGGCGACGACCTTGGAGTGTGGTCAAATTCACCGCTGTCTTTTTCGTTAGTTTCACTGTGACTGTTTTTGTTCCTGACAGTGCCGTAGCAGCCCAAATCTGCCCCCACAAAATACTTACAGGAGCGCTCAATGGTGATTTCTAAAAAATATTTCGTCACATATCGGCACATCCCGAGGCCAAATGGCCTTCACAATAAAATATCCTAATTTTTTTTATTTCACTACTTTTTTAGTTCCATTTGCAGACACAATTGCGACAGAACCGTCGCCAGAAAGTCATCAGTGCCATCTAGACTCTGTTTGGTTAAAAAAGGTGATCCGTCCTAAAATCAAAATTTCATTGGTGAAATAGTCTAACGCCAATAATGCTGGCGTTTCGAAAGCGTTCCTAACCTAGCTACACTGGATGGCCGAAACATGATTTAGTGAAGGCTTCGACGTGAAGGTACTCTGACAAAGCGGCAGGGCCAGGAAAATCAAGAAACGAAAATAATAGAAATAGTAACCTTAAAATTATTGAAGTTGATAAAGCAAGGAGGGCATGCCTTGCTGGCCCTGACAACAGCACGTTATTGATAGACTTGTAAGCACCCTAGGCGAGGGTTGTCAATTTAGCGGATTTTCCTCTAGATCTAGCGGGTTTTAATCCTGTCTAGTTGCTAAATAATGGTCTGGCGGCCTACATCCTCTAGATTCTAGCGGATAATTGGTCAAGCGGCCTATACAGTTGGTCTTATTCAAGCAGATTCTAGCGGTATTTTGCAGTTTTTCTAGCTTGTAAGGTCTTTCCAGACTTGGCAACCCTGCCCTAGGCAAGACCCATTTAAGCGCCCAACCGTGCTATACAAAGATCCTCACTCTACATATCATCACATTGTACATTGCGTAAATAAGAAGAAATATTTTGTACTTTAGAAAAGTTAATTAGATGAATAATACATGAAATTGAAATTAATAACAAAAGTATTCACCCTATGCAGCAAACCTGGAAAACTGCGTGAATGTGTGTTCCGTTCACTTTTATCATATTCATTCACTTTTACTTGGTGGACGTTCATCAATTTCATAACTACATAGTTGTATATTTCCTGACTCTTTTTGGCGCCCCTTTGGCCTAGCGCCCTAGGCAGCCGCCTAGTTTGCCTTAAGGTAGCGCCGGCACTGATCAGGCGATGTTATTCAAACTAACAGAGGCAGGAACTGCTCCGTCTATAAATTACAGGACAGAAAAGGATACGGGCTGACAAAAACTTCACTGATTTCTAGTGTTTCATATTTAAATTTAGGGGTTGAAATTTTGTTTGGGGGGTTAAGCTCTGAATTTTGGGTCCCCTGTGACAGCGTTGCCACCAGTTGGGGATATGGAAGGAAGCTGACGCGTCTCTGGTTCCTGATATCGAGGGAATTCAGAATAAAGTAACACGTTTATGAATTGGAACAACTTGTTCAGTGAATGTAGCGAGCACGTGCAGTGCTGATTTGCATGACATCAGTCGTCGCAAACCTTCAAGAAGGGCCCCCAATTTAAAATAGCCCAGGGCCCCGAAAATGAAAATTCGCCCCTGCTTTGCATATTTAGCGATGAACGTGCAAACAGAAAAAAAAGTTAAGTTGAGAGATTTTACAAGTTTCATACCGTATTTATTCGCTCGTTAGCTGTCCTTAATTGTAAGCCGCCCTGAATTATAAGCCGCACTTGAACTTGGGTTACTTAAACCTATGAGATACTTTAGTGTATAGCATGATTAGCGTTTGATTAGCAACACTGGTAATGTTGCTTGACCACTGCATCTGGCTTCTGTTCATCATAATCCCTCATGAGACCCAGCAAGCACGTGTGCACGTGATGCTGAAAAAAGGGAAGACAATGCGAAAAGGGGTTTGCTTAACAAAACCTGGACAAGAAAAGGCTGAGCGTCAACTACACCTTTCGATAAGCAAAAGAAAAAAATGTAAGCCGCCCTCGATTGTAAGGCGCACGAAATGATGAAAAAAAAAACTTTGTAAGCCGCAGCTTACAATCCAATAAACACGGTATTTTGGAATATGGTCGATCTCTGGGAATGGAAGAGAGTAAAAGAGGGGTCCTTGTTCTGAAACCCTTGAATACGCTTGCTTTACACAAGCACTTCTGGGTTTTGAATCTGATGAAATATTGTAGCAACTGCGTAGTAAATTACATTTGTAATTGAATAAAAATTTAAATTCCTTTCAAAAGATGTTATGCGCGCCAGATGTCCACTCAGGCTTAATCGAACGTTTTGACATTTTATTGTGGGAAGAAGCCTTTTTAAGATGATAGACAGTAGTTTGAAATTACTGCCATTAGTCATGAACTACACTAGGGCGGGCAAATAGCGGCCCGCGAGCCACATGTGGCCCGCCACAGCGTTTTCAGTGGCCAGCGGAAGCATTTGGGAAAATCTTCAAATCTCAGATTTCCTCCAACTTATAGAAGTAAATGTTAGTGCTGAAGCTACTGTAATTTAAACCGAGATTTGCTTCTATTTCCATTAGAAGGTACGGCCCTCCGCTAAACGCGGCCTTCTCGAAATGACCCCCGAGCCAAGCTTTATTGCGCACCCCTGAATTAAACCAATTTTGTTTCACCGATAGAGGTCGATCACGATTTCCGAATGAACGTGAATTGGAATAACCTTGAAAAATACCTGTGAAATGTTTTGTACGTGCTGAACATCAGAATGATGGCTGCTTGACCTGACATTATGTCAGCCATTAACATTTTTGATTCGAAGCACGCTTACCAGTGAAATTTTTAAAGTCTCCAAGTGCTTTTCGTGAATTGCCGCATTGCTAACAAATGAGGGTTCGCTCAATTTGTATTTAATGCTCTCTAGCAACGTAAAATCCCTATGAACACCAAGAGGGTAAATCTCGCTGCTTGCTGGAGCTTTTTTTAGCAGTGAAGTTTGCAGTTACCATCTTCCATTGAATTAAGCACAGATCTAAATGGTTCGCAGCTGCAATTTTAGCTACCTTTTCAACGGATATGGCCACCACCGTGTTATCACGAAGTTATCGATGGATCCTTTTGGTTGCCATAAAGTTTGCAAACGGAAGCGTAGGCTTAGAGATGTCATTGTTTTGCCCGGTTACCTATGCGNCCTAAAGCCATAAAGGTAAACCGTACACACAATTTTTTTTATCACTTCAATTAAGTGTTCAAGTAAATGGAATAACTTCCAGCTTTTGTAAATTTTTTCTTTACTCTTTTGCAGAAACGTATGCATCGCGTGTCGAGCCTCAATTGGGCCTGATCACGACGTATTTATCTTTATTTCCGAACAACTTTGGGATGCTTCAAATTAAACCGTTAGTCTCTCATTGCCGGATATTGCACAAAAACCTGTGCATAAAATGTTTCAGCGGCATTTCTAAATCAATTCTTTGTCAAATAACATGAATATTACGGTGTTTCTGCGTGAACTGTCGCGATGTTAGATTGCACTGCGGGATTGGGAACTTGTGACCCGCGTCAGAATTTTTATTTCACAGATTTTGTTGGATTTGCTTAGTAAACTAAAAAAACGGGTCGAATATGTGTTTTCAAGCAATAAGAACATGCGCATTTAGTTGTATATTTCACCACAAGATTTGGAAATTTCACGGCCCTCCATGGGCGTCGAAAGGGAATGCCTTTTCCCTGGATTTTGAAATGTGACATTTTGCTATTAATTCTTTAGTAGGAAAATATTTTGCTCTTACTTTCGGAGTTGGTAAATTTAAATTTCACTACTGTTGGCCCCCTACAAAAAAATATTTTTGTCCACCCCTAGAAAAATCCACTACTGCCCCCATGGAAAAAATCCTTCCAACGCCCATGAGACCTGCCCGTGATATTTCGCATTTTATGCCGCCGGTCATGATAAATAGGTTTCCAACCCCTGCAAGGCAAGCGGGAAGCTTTGAGGGAGGAAATACTTTCCCAATTACCACATGTTTGTTTGCCCACTGCGCTACAAACTACGCTCACCACATTCAAAGCCGCGCCAATTTGCAGAGCTGAGAAAGAAACAACCTGCTTTTTCGTGCCTTAATAACCGATGCACTGCCACGAAAACCAAGTTGGAACCTTGTTATGTCATGCTACGCATGTGAGCACCAGAGTTGCCAGGTTGGCGCGTTTATACTAAGTCCAGAAATCCGACCGTTTTTATAGCGGTTTGGCATTACAAAATGCTGATTGGCATGTAGGTCATGATTGGGCGTGTTTTGGGCATTTTTAATGGTGTTGAAAGAAAATAGATGTTGTTTGACATTTTTAACCTGGCTGTTTTGAGCTTAAACTTACTAGAAATTTTTCGACCTTTTTTGGTTTGTTTGGCATTTTTAAAGCTATTGGCATTTTTGCCAAGCGATTTGGCACACATGTTCTAGTCTAGATCTACCTAGCAACCACAGGCGTAGCCAGGGGGGCCTGGAGGGCCATACCTCCTCCCAAATTGTTGGAAGATGTAGTCATTTTGTGCTTTGAGAGACAACATCCAAAACAAAACAGCGTTGTTCGCCTAAAATCAAACATTTTGCCCCTCCCCCAAATCCCCAACCCTTGAATACCAGGGCTGACAAGTCCACAAAGAGCAAGTCTGCAAAGATGTGCTTAGAATTATGCCATTAAAACAGCTTTCTGTCAAATTTATTTTCTAATAAATCACATTTCACTGCACCACTGAAGGGAAATTGTGATGTGGTCTGACTCTAGGCTTCAATTTACCCTGTACTGATTGGTGATAAAACATATGTTTACCTTAAGTACTGCTTGACTTCATTCACATATATGTACAAGTCCATGTCGCCCATACGCTGACTAAACAGACAGATATTTTCAATAGAATAACCACGTCAGAACTGAAATACAGGTCGATATTCACAGTGGACTGTGGACATAGCATAACGCTAGATAACACTTCGTATGGGTGTCAAGATATGATTCATTCCAAGGCAGAGTTGTAAGCGGGCCTCACTGTGAAGCCCGAACCCGGCCCGAAAGCACAAACCCGAATCTGGCCCGAGCCAGTCACATATTTTTGAAACCCGATTTAGGCCCGAAAACCAGATACACTGACTGAGTCAAGATATGCACAATTGCGGGTATTATGTGGCGTAGCAAAGAAAACATGACTAAATAAAATCGCAATTTATCATTTCACTGCAGATTTAATCGACTCGATTGCTTCAACCGTAACTGCAACAAAAGTGTCCGTCGTTTTGAAAAAATCTGGTATGCAAGCCAGAAATCAGCCTGAAATATTTTGACAAACATAAGCCCGAATCAGAACCGTCGCCAGAAAGTCAATAGGGGGGCATTACGTTTGTGCGGGGGGGCTTGACGTTTGTGCAAGGGAGGGCTTGACATTCAAATTTAACAAAAATTCCATTGATTTGTAATGTTTCATATTTTAATTTGTGGTGCTTGGAGCTTTGTTTGGGGTGGATAAGACCACCTGATCCCCCCGGTGGCGACGGGACTGGCCCGAACCCGGTCCGACCTGAAAAGCCTTGTCTGACTTACAACTCTGCACCAAGGTGCTAAGTTACTGCGTGAAGCTACAGGAGCGGTTAACACAAGTTGTGAAAACAACATACAGCCCCAGAGGAGCTGCGTGTGTGTTTCTGCTCTCAGAAATTTTGCGCGTTTCAGACAGAAATGCAATTAAAGGTTCTGTGGATAGCACATAAATTGGTAATTACAATATCTGCCAATATTCTGTCAAATGCCAGATGAAAAGTATTCCTTCCAGTCGACTTTTGAATCTGACAATTTTCTGGAATTCGCAGTGAAATATGCCAGTTAGCAACCTTGTATGGTCTTTGTATGGGTACTGTCTGATGTCGCACTTTGTAATATGTATTTTGTGGAATTGTGACATATCCAACATTTTAACCACTTGTATACCTGGTTTGAAGTGATTAAAAACTATGGCATGGCGCATGTTTCTATTATCATAACCTGTATTTTATTCTTTCAAGAATTTACAGGTGTATTCTATATTAAGCACTTTCTGTAAAAGGGGAATGGTAACATATTTTGTCACGGATCAAAGTTCAAAAAATGTGTAATAGGGATTCTAATTTACTTCTGCATGTACTTTCAAACTATAAGAGTTGCTTAGTTGTTGGTTTACAAGCAATAATTTCAGGCTTGGCTCTGTAGCAACATTGCATTTTTTCCATTACTCATCTAGTTCATTTAAAATCAAGAGCCTGTTTTGGTTTATTGGACGTTTTTTGAATCTATTTGGCATGTTTTGACAAGCGCTTTGGCATTTTTGGTTTGCCTGGACCTTGCAATTGTAATCATAGTAAGCACAGTGGCAGGCATGCTTCTCGGTTTTCCAGTTTTCGTTGCTCTTCTTCGAACAAACTCTCGTCGTGACATCCGATCCACTAAACCTGAACTAGTACCTTGGCTGTGATAATCATACCTTGTATTGTGGAGCAGTGAGTACAACTGCAAAACAGTTTGGAAGACAACAAAGCCCTTCTCTATAAAATACACCCCCATGCACAATTGTTCAATTATTTCCATCATTTATAGTTTTTATACCACTAACTTTTGTAATGCAATGTGTTTTTCAAACACTCACGTTTTTTAAAGTTGCGCAATGAAATATAAACTCATTACAACTTTAAGTGAAACAGTGTAGACGCAGCTAAAACCCAACGGTTATTCATCAATTGTTGCGGTCGGAAAGCGAAAAAAGGCCCATAAAAGATTAAGAATGATTTTTCTAAAATAGCACACCGAATTTTCTTGTAGTGTTTGTCTGAATTTACCACATACTTTAACTTGCAAGACTTTGTTATTTTTTGCCTCCATCGTAATGAGCTCCGTCAGTTGAGAAATGCAACGAAAGCGATTGAATCGTGTTTGACATTTCGCAGCTGCGATTCAGTTCAACAAAAGTGCTTTCTTGCGCAAACTGTAGTATACTTCAACCATACTGTCGTGTGTGAACATCATGTTGCTCCGTTTCCAATGCGTTTCTGGCATCGTATCAAGTTCTTGATATCACAAATCAGACTATAACCTTAGGACCTTGGCCATGAATGCATACGAGCAATTGCATATAGAATTAATTAAGTGAAATGCAGCTTATACAGTGAAAGATAAAGTATGCTACATGTTGCACATTTTGTGGTCATTTGAGGTAAACATAAATTCTGCACTGTGATCTATCAGCAAAGAAATCTTTAATAGTTACTAACCTACAGCGAAACAACCTTGGAATACAAAAGGTTTGGTATGAGAATAATGTATTTATTATTCCCGTACTTTTAAATTTTTTCTCAGAAACTGTAATCTCTGTCTTCGAAAACCTCTTCCATTTCTGTAAAAAATGTTTCAAAAATAATACTCGATTGGACAACAACTATTTTCTTATTTCTTTGTATAACTGGTTATTTATACAGCATGAAAAAATAAGAATATGTTCGTGGGCAACAGCAGAGGCTGAAATTGGATAAAAGTAGGAAGTGTTATGGTGATTGAAACAATCAAATAATTTTTTGCAACATTTCAAACAGCCATCCAACGTTATTATTATTAACGTGCCTAACTACGCAGTAGCGTAACTGACGGGGGGCAGAGGGGCAAATCGCCCCCACTGGCAAACTGAATGTAAAAATCGAGCCCCCACTTAGCTCATACAGTAGAATTTGCCTAATTCGTCACCTCAAGGGGATTAGAAAAAAGTGACGAATTATGCAAACAGGTGAAAACTCTATCATAGAAGCTCGTATGC
>JGI24159J19872_10004696_pt1 | contig 17482 bp, 9 predicted proteins | sample Ectturendosymbi4_FD_19872 | JGI IMG/M metagenome (IMG submission 19872) | reverse complement strand
CAACAAAGTGGCTTTGCAATGTAAAAACGAACTCCCATTTCCTGCCCTGTAGAAGCTGTTTAAATTCTATTAGTCACTTGAAGAGTGCAATTACGATACGACGCGGTTTTCATGACCTCATCGCCCAGCAGTTCTCCACGATTTTCTCTGCTGGCTGTTATTTTTCGGACTACATTAAATAAAATCACATCTTGGCGTTTACAACAACACCTACAAAAAGCACCTTTGTGTAGTGGAATCAGGCTTTATCTTTTCATTTTCACCTATTCACCAGTTTTCACAATACCATAGGCCAAACCCACGAAGCAAATCTTTTGAGTCCTTGCAGTGTGAAAACGCCCCAGTATCGAGTTCGCTAGTGCGTTGTCGAAGGTAAGCGAAGGGTGACGAATCGCTCACGCGTGAATCCGATAACAAGTGCAGTGTAAAGTGAGTAACTGACTTGCAGCCTGAGGCGAGCATAATGTTAAATTGTTTCAGTTTTGCAGCTATAGCCTACTGTCTTCATTAAATTGCAATGGAGCGTAAGTTATGTGTAATGTGAACCTTGTTAAATGATTTGGTATGGTTTGTTCTTGTTATATTTCTTATGTTTATGTTAAGGACTTGGTTTAGCGCAATCATGGCTCAAGTGTTTTGTTTGAGGGAAGCGATACTCATAACTGTAGACCAGGTTTGCCGACAGTGATCTGATTCCAATAAGAACAATATGAGTTTGTCACTTTGACAGCATAGTGTAGTCATGGTGGTCTGCCAGTCTGGTGGACGCGTCTACGTCTGTTGTGCGAATTGGTTTCTGGTCGGCTCTCAGCATGGCGCCTTTTGTTTTGGTAGTTGTTTCTGTTCAGATTTGCGGTAGACTACAGGACAGGTTTACGGTTTGGAATTTAACTTTAGGTTTACTTAGGGTTTAGGTTTATAAGTTTAGGGTTTTAGTTTAAGTTTAAGGGTTAGTTTTGATTTATATTTTGGAGTTTAGGTTTAGGGGTTAGGTTCAGTGTTGAGGTTGAGGGGTTAGGTTTAGCTTCAGTGTTTTACTGTTTAGGGGTTAGGTTTAGGTTTAGTACGTTTCTACCAAGTGTAGTGCAGTCTGCTGCACATTCATTGTGCATTACTGTCACATTACAGGCGACGGATCAATAACTTTTCAAAAATGAAGGTCAGCTTGCAAATATGCAATGGGGTAACCAACCAGTGAGCAGGTGATTTTCACATAAACGCTGATATCTTTCTATCTAGGCAACTTATAATTGCAAAATTTATATCGTATGGTTAGAATTTTAGTGCCCCATACAACTATATTTTTTAATTTAGTTTGCTTCAAAGTATTTTCGAGTTGTTCCATGCTAAAGAAATAACATCATGTCATGTGGGTGTCAGAATGACAGGTAACCGGTGAGCAACTTAACATTTTGCTTGTGCAGATGACGTTACATCGGCAAGGAAAAAAAGCCGAACAATCATTTTTTGCTTGATCGGAAAGCATTGGACTGAAAGTAATTGGTGCTTGATAAGAGGTTGATTGGCATTTTTAACTTTAATTGGGATTTTCAATTTCAAGATTGTGATTGTATGAAGAATGATTGTAACAAATATTTGTGTGACATAAATTAATCTTCATAAACACTGACTTAACGAGCCAGTTATAAATTCTACTGCATTATGCTGAGGGTGTATTTATACCATGGAATTTGTGTCTGCTCACAAACAAATAAATTAAATTAAAATTTTTATGGGGAGGCGTTTTATTAGAAGAAAATAGAGATTTTTAAAAGGCATGAGACATTTGATGTGAGCAAATGCAAAAATTTTTTTAAGCAGTCCAACATGTTTCTTCCATTGTTTGATGCTTTTGGTAACATAACTCAATTCAATGATGTTTGGTTTGTTTCAATACATGTTTCTCTTCTGCATTGACCACACATATCATTATACATGAACATGTAGGTTCCATGTAGGGGTATTCGCTTTTTATCTCTGTGTTCGTTGAAGTAACCTGTGCTATGGCCCATGTGTCTGGGCTGGGCACATGAGTAAATTAAAATTGTAGGTTTCAGGTTTGTCTTGGACACATGGTCCATCATCCATATCACATTATAAAACAAACAGGTTATGCAGATGAACTTGTGAACAACACATTAGTTAGGCTACAGGTAGCCTAGAAGTCAGTTGAATCACATAGTCATTCATTCCACTGAGAAATTTTTGACGCGATCTTAAACTAAGGCATTGCTTGGCCAAACGGAAAAGGGTTGAGTGCACTTATTAGAGACGTTTTGAAAAACCAGACAATTAGTGTTTTTTTCTGACTCGAGCCAAACACATCACACATGGAAAGCACTTCAAAGTTTACTAATTGGAGGAAGCAAATCCCACAATGCCAGCAGATGCTGCTACTTGATGTGAAACACATTAGAAATGACGTCATTTTACTACGCATGCGGCAGTGGACTGAAATTTGGTTAGCTGGTAGAAGTACAAGAGCATTGGTGAATGAAAGTTCGAGGTCATAGGAATGAAAATAAAAGAAATAGGAGAATCAGTGAAACTGTGTTTGTTAAGGTTTGTATGGAAATACTGCTGTTTTGAAAGTTGCATCATGCATACAAGCATACCTTAAAAAAACACGTTGGAACGAGATGAAATTTTTTGTGGACCTTCATATGCATACTATGAAAAGACCATAAGTTAGAAAAAAAAATTTGAACAGTTATGGAAATATTTGAGATATCTGCTATAGGTCTTAAATTTTCACATGTTGGTCGATTGGTACCTCACTGTAGCCACTGCCAAAATAATATTGTAATATATAAGTTACCAAACATCTTGCTTGCATTTGCACCTTTTGGGCTATTGCAGTTACTGATGGCTAAATTCAATAATGTTTCATGCCTAACCTTTTACTGTAGGGCTACTCTACTGTATATAAATGTTTTTGATTAAAATAAAGTGTTGGCATTTTTAGATTATTATGAGCAGGTGACCTGATGTAAATGTCTTAAAAATTTTGGCCAACTTTAGAAAAGTAATCTATGGGTTCAACTTTGGCTTTTAAAATAACTGCTTCTCTTATTAAACCTACCAGAGAAGCTTTGCTGGATTACTGCTCTTATATTCTCATCATCTTGTCAATAATCAGTATTGCTCGAGTTCTTATTGGGAAGGATGACTTGAGACCAGACTGTTATGATATCATGAACAATTTCACAGACCAGCATGACAGTTCTAAAGATGCTTCCGCTCTTCATGGTTCAACTGAAAATGAAATAACCACTGTAGAAGATGTTGGATTAATAGATGATGGTATAAGAAACATCAGCTGGAATGAAACTATATTCCAACCTCCAAAAAACTGGTCAAACACAGTGGCAAGTCACGATATTTATCAAGATTTGCCAGAACATGATGAAAATTTTATTGATAAAGTTTGTCCCAAATACTACCAAGCTTATTTTCCATATTTCCTTTTGCTGGAGTCTTGCATTTTCTTGCTGATTGGCATATTTTGGGTCAAGGTAAGTGAATTATAAGTTTCAGCTATGTTTGAAATCTTACAAATATGCTTACAATATAAAAAAGTTGTAATTTTATGCTTATGTATCAAATGCCAACATGAAGACTTCAAATTTGTCAAACTGAATTCATAATAAACAGATTTTGCCAAATGTTTTCCTTCAGTGTGGATTTGCAGCATATGTCTTATTTTTCATTTTATAAGAAAAAAATATGAAACGAAAGGTATAATTAAGAGAGGAGTAGCATTTTAGAAAGGTGCACAACATTAAACTACTGTTCATTTAAGTCTGAGGATATAGGGGTATCTATGTGGAAACCTAATTGATAGGTGTCCTGGGAAATACATAGGTACTTGTCTTGATAACTTGCTTTGATAAAAGCAGCTTTGTATGTTATTGATTATACTATATTTTTAGGGGTGTCTAGGTACCCGCCAACATCTACGCAAGGTCAACTGCTAGGTAGCTGGGAACAGCTGCACTGGGTGAACTACCAGGTAGCCAGCAACATAAAACCAAAAACCCTAACATAGTAGTGTACAACAAAGGTTTCCAGCCAGCAGTGCATATGCAGCCGAAAGTGTTCCAATTAAAACTGAAATCTACCTCACCTTAGACTGGCTATGCAACCTGATTTGAGTAGTCATTCATTACACTATAATTTATGGTCATGTGACTCACGGCACAGTTGAACGTTACTTGCGATTAAGGCTCAAGATCAATGTTCCCTCCAATTTTTAATAATGCTGTGCAGAAAAACAAGCAGGTGTGCTGAATCGCAATTTTACTGAGTCATTAAATCTATTACACAGTAAGATGTATTACAGATAAAAACTAAAAATAAAACAAATTTTATTGCGCTAAGCATTGTTGCAACTGCGCAGAGGGATCTTAGCAGCTGCGCGGCCACGCAGACATGCAGCTTTGAGGGAACATTGCTCAGGATTTCATACTTTTGATCAATTGATGCATTTAAAGTTGGTCATTATAGAAATATAAACTTTTTGTTTGAAAAGCAATAAAATGAACATTAAATGAACAAAATGCAATAATTGGGAACTATACTAGAGTAGTGCAATTGACCAAAAAATACTGAATAAATAACCTATGTAACCCTAAACCTGTAAAACCCTAACACTAAACCTAAAACCCTAAATCTGTAAACTTAAAAACCCTAATGCTAAGTCTAAAGGTCTGTTTGCACTGAGGACAACCAGGAGTTTCCAGATGTAATCCTTTGTTTGTTTTGTTGCGTTGCAAATTCTGTACCTTGCACAGCTCAGCAACTCTTGGAAGCAATAAAGCAAACAAAATATTGTGTCTAGCAACTACTGACTCATGACCAGTGTACACTGGGCCTAAACCTGAAATTGTAATCTGAGCACCGTAAGAAAAACTTACCACAAACACCACCAAGTGCAGACATCACCTCTGTGAGCACTCTACCATTGTACTCGTATGTTTATCCTACTATTATATAAAAAGTCTGAACTTGCTTTCCATTTTTTGGTGACTAAACCTAATCATATGCTGAATCACATGGGTGCTGGTTACCTAGCAGTGGACCTTGTGTAACCATTGCTGTCTACCTAGACACTTCCATATTTTTACTGCATCATCTTATGGTTTTGATTCTACATTGGCACCAATCATATGTAAATATAGTAGAATGGTTCTGTTTGCAGAAGCTCTGCTAACTGGCATTGAGCATTTCACTGCTCACTGCAGCAGCATTCTTCAAAACAGTCAGTAATTGTTTGTTAGACTATAAAATCTTTCAATGTTCATATGAGGTTGAACCTTTATGGATTGCAAAATTGCCTCTGCATGAAGTAGTCTTCATGCTACAATGTTTTCAAAGATTAAGTATCTTAAGTGTCAATAATGCCTATTTTTTATGCATGTAGCAGACCCTTATGAATGCTAACATGTTTTATACACCAGTAATTTTCATATTTGCAGCCAACATTGCTTATTTTTTGAGAATGTTTTGTTTTCTATGTGCCATATTTATTCGAGTAGAACGCGCACCCTCAACTTTTTGATTGAAAATTGGTATATGTATCCAAATGAGAATGTTACCAGTGAAAACACTGAAATGAAACAGGCAATGCTCAAACTGAACACAATATCTATGTTGCAACATCCATGTCGTCCTTTATGTTGTAACATTTTGCATCATTACATCACAGATCCTAAGTAGCGTTGAAACTGCAAACAGGGAAGGTTATCTACAGCGCATTGTATCCACAGATACCACGCGGTAAAACGCTAACACGCCGGTTTTAGGAAGCGCTGTCCCATTTGACAGAAGCTCTGGTATACGAAAAGAACTAGGGCCGCATTCTACATCCAGGTCATGCATCGTGCAACGAATCATCCAATTCTAGCCAAGCGCAACCGCTTGCCGAAGCTACCCAATGTCGTGCAACACTGATACAGCGGGAGTGAAAATTTGGCGCGCTGCCATTTTGTAACAAAGGCTTAAAGTTATTTTTTTGACCAAATTTTTAGTCGCGCAGTGCTAGTGCGTGACCGGGTTTTTGCACCCCTGCGCTATGCTGAAACAGGCTATACGAAATATACCGTACTTGCGTGTTCTCTTGCGTATGACTTGTTTATTATGCGCACCTGAACTCATGTGCCCTCTGGCGTAAAGGCATAAAAATCTAAAACCTTGTTTATAATGTGCACCGAACTTTGCGTTGGTGTTTTTGGTATACAATTTTGCGCATTATACTCGAATAAATACAGTATGTGGTGCATTGCCAGAAATCAAATCCAAAAATGTGTTGCTTGTTGAGCATGCTTTTAAGCAAAGGTTGGTTTTTAATTGATTTGTAATGATGAATATGGCAGAAATAGAGATTGTGCTATACTCTGTTGTGCCAACTGCACTAACTTATACACTTTATGAAAGCAGTGAAATCTAATTGGGAATTTATAATTCCATCGATAAAATCATGTGTTGTTTTTGGTCCCTGCAAGGTGTTTTTCCTAAAAAGTTGTCTTGGGTATTTCTGCAGATGCCTAAAGTTTCATCATTGGTGAATGAGTTCAGTGGGTTGCTGCATCAATGTCAGAGTGCATCATGGTTGGAGTCAGTTGCTGGCCACACACACCTTACTGCAAACACCAGTTTATCCCAGTCTTTGTATTCTGCTGTTCATAATGACACTGTGAGTATAGAGTAAGTGTTGATACAAACATTATGCACAGGAATCTGATATGATAGTGAAGGCATTTTTGCAGGCTGACATGGAAGTGCAAATTCTTGTTGAAGCACTATTTCATGAACGAACTGCATACCCAGATAAATCTCAGGCTAGGAGCTTGTTTGAAAAAGTGCAGGTGAAGTAAAACTCTAGCTGTTTAAGGTGTTCACAGGCATTTTTACAAAAGTCAATTTTCTATGCACAGACTTTTTGTGAAGAGAACAGAAATTCTAAAGTTTTATGGAGGTGCTACATCAGGAAGTCTTTATATCAGCTTCTGTTGTGGCTGTTGTTTTCATGCAGTAACATGGTATTGTTTGTGAAAATGGAATTCTATGTTGGCTGCAATACAACAGAAGTAATATGCGATCATGACACATTTTTAAGGTCAGGTTGTTGATTGTCGTTGAGTGTGCTTTGGGCTGTTTGTAATGCACATGTTAAAATGCTATTGTAAAATATGATGTGGATGCGTATTGCATTAGTCTGAAATCACAACATGTTTTTCAGGATTATTTGGTTCATGGTCCAGCTGACAGTTATTGTGTATGGAATGTTCAACTGCTCTACCTTGAAGTGGATTAATGATAAATCAATATCAGTGAATTCCAACGGGTGAGTTGATGGTGACTTTAGGGTCCTTTTCTGGGATTTAACACAAGCTCTGTGTCAGTCAAGCAAATAGGTAGTATCATCTGACAATGAAATATTTCATGTTGCAAAGATACTGTGAAGATTCAAAAAATTTGTCGTTGGTTTGTTTGTTAGGGAAACCTCCATTTGTAACTAAGGATTAAAAACTGAAGCTTGCCATGAAGCCAGCTGTTATAGGTTAATTTTAAAATGCTCAGTTGACTGATGCCCTCTTGTTCAAAATATAATTTCACTGAATTCGAAAAAACGTGGACAATGAGATTTTAAAGGAGATGCTGGTGCGTTTGTTTGCTTGAGCGTTCCCTCTAACTGCATGCTTTCGAAACATTTTTTAAAGTAGCTCCGATCAGCGTTGTACAGTTGAGTTTGCAGCATCTTAGTTTTGCTGTTCTGTCTAAAAAATTTTTCGTGACTCGCCCAGGGTTGATGTATCTGCGGATCCAATGTGTGATTCAAACTTGATTTTTTGGTTGCTCTCGTGCCATAGTTCCGACACTGACTGAACTTTCACTGCTTAGCTATCTGCCATGAACTGTTCACTTGTGAAGCCCGGTTCTGGTAACGTAATTCACGGCAAGTTGAATCGGAAAAGTGCACAAAAAGTGCATCTTTCTCATGTCGTGCAATAAATGCAGAAACAGTCGACTAACTAATGTGAAGAGGTCATTATTAACAACTGTCAAAACCATTCTTTTTATCAAAATCTTTAATTTAAGAGCTTACGTTTTCAAGAATGACGAAGTCTTATTCTTTTTCGAATCGAGGGATATGACTCTTCCTTTTATAAGAGAAGTCAAAGTTGCTTATTGTGTTTATCGAATGACATGTCTTTACCAACCACAGTTTCAATTTGTGTTATTCCAGTTTTCCTGTAAGAGCAAAAAGTGTTTAAAATTTTTGTCAGGCGCTCTCAGCTCCACTCATGTTTCAGCACAAGACTTTAGGCAACTTATTGCGATAAGCGTAGGATTACATATATGTCTTTGCTTCTGGATGTCTGTACTGTTCTGTCTTGCCATGTCTGTCTTTATTATTGGCGTCTATCCACCGCGCTGTGCGTGGCTGTTATAATCCGTTCAACGGAGCGGAAACTCGAATTCATTTTAACGCGTCCAAAAAGTTCCCGAAAGACATTAAAATCTGAAAATGACTAAACGATTTAGGCTTTTGTTTCACGACGAAACGTTTTGAGAGATTTTACGCAAAGGTCATATTTCACGGTCAATGCGAGTTCAAGAAAAGCAAACATTCATTTAAAGCATTTGTCGGCAACTCGCCTTGCGCCACGGACCGGTTTAAGGCAGGCGTTATTTCCATGGACTGGCCTTCAAAGTGTGGCAGATAAATGCATAAAAAATTTAACAACGAGTATCAGTTGCATGTAAATCTAAAGCAAGACTCCATAACGCCGAATCAGTTGAAGCCTTGAGCTTGTTTCTCTGCAGTGAGATCAGTGTTCCTCTAAAGGTGCGCAGCTGCGCAGCACCACCAGAGCATTTTCGTAGTGAAATCTCATTTTCGCGCACTTCCAACATTCCAAATTTCATATCGTGTATATAACATTCCAGATTTCATATCGTGTATATATATATCGCCTACGCCAGGGTTGGCCAAACCTGCTGCATGTATGAGCCGCATATCGTAAAACCCAAGTTACGAAAAGCCGCAACATTAAAATCTAAAAACACGAATTTATTTGCAATCTACGCCTCGGTGACATCACAATTCTTTTTGGAGTGACTTGCAAAAGTAATACTGTGCGGCACGCTGGCTACCACAATACCACTTTACAATATTTCTACACTTCGCAATAGAAATAAACAATAAAAAAAACATATATATAATTTTTTTCGGAAAGCTCAAAGAGCCGCATGCAAAGGTTCGAAGAGCCGCAATTCGGTCACCCCTGGCATAGACCATTTACTGCTTGAAACGCTTCAGCAGTTATGTGTCCACGTGGTTGCGCAACCGCATGCGCACCAAAACAACCATATGCTCAGTGTAAAATTTTCTTAGAGGGAACACTGAATGAGATGGTCCCATCTTGCGATGATGGTAGACAATGATACCCGCGGTGTATTTCCTGTGTTTAGTACTGTACTTTGAAACACTTAAGATTTTTTGGTTTGACATTTAGTCGCTCTTTCTGTCCTGGCCGGTAGCAGATGTCTCAAGGAGCGGGGGTTGCCGATCCGCCGGTTTAAATAATAGAGAACGCTAAAACTGATTTTTTTCGCTGAGACATTTCGGTCATTTTTTACTGAGATATTTCAGTCATTGAAACATTTCGGTCATTTTTGTCCAACAGTTGTGTTAAAACTCTCCGTAGTAGTGTTTATTAGTCTATATTTTCAGACATTCCGACCGAAATGACATGAGTTTTTTCGGTCATTTCAAAACATTTCGGCAATGGCCGAAAAAAAAACAGCACTGAAACTACTGGCGAAAATTCAAATTTATGCCAGCAAATTAGTGATAACAAGTCACACTGATGAATTATCAAGCTGTTGTATCGCAGTAATCTGGTTTACTAAACATGCCCAAATGCAAAACTTTTTTGGACACGGACAGTTAACTTCCTTGTAGCCTTTTGTATTCTGATACAAACAAAAACCTACCAAGAAGAATCATAGCGGCTTAATCGAAAAGAACATTAATTGCTTTATTTACGACTTGCAGCTTAAATTGCACGCAGCGTTGAAGCCACTCCAAACAATCGCCTCGTCATTTTAACACTTTGCGTTTTGAGCATTCGGTATTTTTGTAAAAGTTTTGGATCATTTTCAAACTGATGGCTCGAGCTGGTTTCAGTTCGAGTGTTAGCGATCGAACCGATTGATTTTGTGTATGTCACCACGCTTCACTGGCAATGCGCCTGAAATGTCGAAGTTTTGCCGCGCTTCGCTGAGCCAGTCGTGCGTCGTTGGTTGAAAGTATGCCATGCCGCTTCCAGGAGCTTGGGCGAACATTTAGTTAGTAAAAATCCAAGTTTTGAAATATTAACAGCAGGAGGAATGTGCATTAAGGAGTGTATAAAACATGATCATCTAAAACGGCGAAATTTGGATTCTTCTAACTGGTATTACTGAATATCCAGCGTTGTGACTATGGAATACACTTGCATAAAAGTTTGATTCAAAGGTTTGAAAGCGCTGCCCACGATTAGAGCATGTACTTATATGTGTAGTTCAACAGTTAAATATTTCATCTCATTTAGTAGTTGTGACATTTTACTGTTTTTACTGAAGAAGGTGGGAAGTTGTAGGCGTCAGCATTGAGAATGTGCTTGCGAACGTTCGCGAGTTTCAGAATTTTTCACAGTAAAATAGGTTTAGCTGAACAACTTGAACTGTGACGCCCACGGTGATGCCGATGCGCGCTCACACATACACTCCGCACGCTGTGTGCTCCGCTCTGAGCGTTGCTGACGTTCGAGCTGTTTTTGTCTCTTTCGGGCATTTGTCTCACAGTTGCATTAAAACTCACCGTAATAGTGTTTTTTAGCCTATATTTTCAGACATTTTGGCCGAAATGACTTAATTTTTTTGGTCATTTCAAAATCATTTCGGTCTATGACCGAAGAAAAACCAGGCGCGATGTAACGCAAGTGTTCTCACAAGGAAATGATTGAAAATAAACATGCTTGCGCAAATTTTGAGATCAAACATGCGTTTGCATCACATTGTGAAATGCGCCTGTTTCCATTCTGGGAAACTGATTGTTTCGAGCTTTCGAGCAACTAACAGTAATTTTATCATGACGTATTGTTTGCTCGATTAACACCTTGCGTTTTAAGTTAAGTAAGCATATACCACACTTACCAATGTGGCAAACTAGGAATAGCAGGCAATGGTAAATTATCAAACCCTCGTGATTGTGAAAGCATGAAATCACCATAAAAATTTGTTTTGCTCGCCCCCTGGTGACCAAAAGCTTCGGTTTTCTACCTACAGATTGAAAATGTGTAATTACTGTCAATTCATTGTAACTGCAACTCATTGCATGGTATATAAATAACCTTATACTCCGTTACTGCCAGCACAAGCTTTATTGTCACTAATTTAGCTGCTGCTGCTAAGTTTCGTCGCCAACTTCCACTAGTTTATTCAACACAATAGCCTCCTGTTACTGATAAATGTCTTTTTTGTTCCAGGTCATGGTGGAATTCGCTGGCTCATGGTTGTTGCATATATTGCCTTCCCACCAGCAAGCGGCCAGACACTGTTGTGTGCCAACCGTTCCAGTAAGCACGTTTTCAACAAAGGCAGTGAAACGCCCATGTGAATGCGATGCAATTTTTATTTGTCTGCCATTGATTAGCACCACCAGCCAGCAAAGCACTAAAACATTGTTCACTTTCATTGCACTACAAACGAAAACATAAAAAAGTGTGGGAGCGCCATTCCTACGCGTTCCCGCCCCACTACACCCCTGGCTTCAGTGCATGTAAGCGAATAGGAAGTGGGGTGTGTATAACAAGCATAAAACACAAGTATAAAACAGATTCTATTTGAATAAAAAACAAGTATAAAACAGGATCTATTTGAATAGAGCTGATGATGCCTACATCGTAGGCGAAATATATGCTCTGTAAGAGCTTATAGTGTCTGATTCTTTGCTGAAAAGGATTTATTTCCATAGAAAGTATAAAATACCGACGAATTTGGCTTGACTGTTTTTCTGAAAGGTAGCATGACGCGAGCGGTGGAATTAAGTTCCAAGATGTGCGTCAGATCACCGAAACAAAACATTAGCAAGTCTCTGCACTGATACAGCTACTGATGATAGGTGTAGCAAAAGCTTCAAAGAAAAAAAACAGCGCGCTGGATTAGCTGCATGCCTAACGGCTGATCGGAACACCGCTTAGAGGGCTGTGCAGTTGATTGTCAAGTGATAAAAGCACCCGCGGACCTTTACTTACTGGTAAACAGGACCCCTGATCACTTTGACCAGGACAGAGAGGAATGCGCAGTCGTTCTGATCCGTAAGGCTATCATCAATCAACGGCTTCTCTTATGTGACGCAATTTCCGTTTGGTGGTAACGTTACGCTTCGAACTTGGTTGCGGCATAAAGACATCCAACTGTCGGGACAGTGGTTTCAATAGACACACTGCACTAGAAGAGAGTTTCAACGTGTTTTGGATTGCGTCAGCGCTTTTCATGCGAGTTTTTCATCGGTGCGTGCGACTCGTTTCCCCCCGAAACGACTCTTTTTTTCATGTTTTCCACGGTTTTTTCATATTGCCAGTTTTTTCTTTCTTCGCTTTATCGAAGATTTTGTTCAGTTTGTTGACGTGTGCTTTGCTGCATGATCGCGTAATTCTTTAAAAATTTTGCCAGTGCTCATAATAGTGTTATTAAAAAGAAGTGAAAATGAAATTTATGTTGGCTGAGTCGTAAAGGCACGATCGGCTACGACTATGCTCAATAAGATCTATTGTTACATAAACACTGTTTTGTTTATGTAACAATCAGTCAATCTGTTTTGCGTCACAGCGTGAGTCAGTCTCAAGAACCAGTCCGAAATGACGTCGCGCTTCTCCTGCATCTCGTGACTGCCACCAAGCGGAAGATGGTTCCTTATTTTACTGTATTTTTGTTCGACCAGTGGAACGATAAGCTGCAGCAGTCAGGTTGGTGCGACTAAAAAGAGTTTAGTTCAGAGCAAGACGCTCAATATCGTATCCGAACTGTTAAAGAACAGTAAACCTACATCCCAGTTATAGTTACTTGATCAAGTTCAGTTCTTTTTAATTAAACACATAAAAAAACTAGCAAAAAACCAATTTGATTGCTTGCGAGGTTCTTGTTTCATAAAAAAATAATCTGTTGAGATTAATGCAGGGGGATCGCAACCACCTGATATTTTCGGGCAGGACAAAATCATTGAAACTTGCACCTAACGACGACTATGCATATTTTTGAAAATTTCGGGAGGGGGTAATTGCCTGGTTGCGAGCCTGGATTAATGTATCATTAGCAGGCCAGTGCTATTTTAATTGGCCAGACCAGTGCTATTTAGCAGCCCACACTGATTCTATTGAATGATAACTTTTTATTAATTTTCTGAAAGCTGAAAAATGTCAATAAACGTTTTGAGTCCATCCTTTAAGCCAACCTCGCACAATTTCTTGTTTTATGTTCCATCATGGAAAGCTTCGGCCTCAACTGCCGCATGCGGTTTTTAGGCTGTTTTTTCAACCTACTTGTGTGACATTGAGAAATATCTTAATTCTGTGATAAAATATTTTCCATTCCTTACAGAATTGATATTGCAATTTCCAACAAATGCACCAACCTGCTATAGATGATAATAATCAATGACTTCGGGTCTTTTCGCTCAAAGTTGTGAAGTTACTACTCATGAATTTACTTAGAGTAATTGTTTTTCGCTAGTTCCACGCGCAAATACACACGATTTCTTGTTGCTCTGACTCAAGACTGCGAACGAAACCTCGTTTCTGGGGAAATCCCATTGCGGCACATACCGTTTTTTGCAGACGAAGCGGTTGAGCTTGTTGAGAGCGCTGACGCCTCTCTGACTGCCCGCAAACCACGCGAAACAACCTGGAGTTCTTCTCCACCCAAGTATGTCTCGCCATCTGTAAGATTTACAGATCAGAATTTGCCGGGCGAGTACTCAGCAAGCGACAAATTGCCGTTGTACGAAAACCTGTAACCCTGGCACGCGAATGCCAGGGGTACCAAGCAGAAGAAACAGCGACAAGGAAGATCCTGGACCTATTGACGTTACTTCACACGAGATCTGGAGCGTGCTGTCAGTGTTGTTGCAACCTCTCGGTTGGCGTTGCGTTGAATGCGCGATTCACCACGAACGGGATGTGCGCGAAGAATAACACCCATATATATGTGGCGCGAACAAGCAAAAACAGAGTGATCGTGGCGTGTAATCTCTATTCTTGCTTGCTGCTGCAGTGCGAAGCTTTGCGCACATGCCGCTCGGGCTTTCCTATCGCAACAGTGGTATCGGCGTGTTCTTGCAACGCCTTCTTTGATTTTTCCAGCGCAACGTGGTGGCGATGCTATTGATCGCACGGTCGTTGGTTGTTTCCTGCGATGCATGCTTTTGTGACGCCGCGTCACACGGCGCCAATAGAAAGTCGTCTAGTTATAGAAGGCGCAGTGCAGCACAAGCCATGAAGAGTGAACCTGGTCAAGCGGGGAATTAATCTCTCATTGCTTGTGCTGCTGAAACAGCACGGTCCCTGCATTCTGGGTTCGCGTCTTCAAAAAGCGACTGTTAAACTTTCTCTGCTGTAACACGTTGTTGACCACCTGGCCAGTATTTGAGGGTCAAGGCAGAAGTACGTCCGTTGTTTCGTATTATTCGGTCTCGTTTAGTATTATACATTATTTGGATGTTCGCTGTTTAGTCAGCAGCAACGAGGTGTTCTGATATTTTTCACTATAAGAAGACATTAATAGCTATAATTGGTCTTGTGTTCACTTCCGGTTGCCCTTTTTTGCGTAGAGGCCAAAACTTTTCTATTGCCTTCTTTTTCTCAGCACTTGTTTGCCATTTTTTACTGAAGCACCTTGTTTGCGTTTCGCTGGTGTGCTTGCTTCTCTACCTCTGTAAACATCGTCTACTTTAGCTGCGTGGAGACATGGCTGATGGCCGTGCACTCTGCCAGGTTGATGGTCCTTCTATGCACACATGCGATCGAATTACCGCTTGCTTCGGGCTGTATTATTGTTCTGTAAGTATCGTATGCCTTCCTGATATGTCGGTGCGTGTTGTTCAGCGCTTCAATATGCTGCAGGTTTTGTCATCCACAACAAAACCTGTTGTTGGAGACGCCGGCCAAACGTTTGAACGGCTCTTTGCTCACGGCGCTTCCGAGTCTCTCAGGTTTAATAATCCAGTCCAGGTTTTCGAGCGAAATTCATTGAAACAAAATACAGCTCCATGCGCTGAAGTGCTTTCAAATGTGTAGTAAACTGGAGTTTACTCGGTTAATTACTAATTATCCACGGTGTTGTGCAATTACGCGTTACATCGTGTGTTTGTGTGCTCGACTTCTCGTGATGCTGGAAAGCTATCTAAAAGTTACTTACGGTCGGTCACGTTTAAAGTTGGTTTAAACCATACAAGCGGTCTGTTATATTGCACATATACCAGGGCATTTATGCAAATTTGAATTAAAATGAGCGAGCATTTACTTATATATCCATTTATTCCACTTGGCGCATCGATGCGTATCGAAGTGACGTGTTAGTACCGGGATACGAATGTTCTGACGTTGCACTGAATGCTAGTTCTTCATGCGCAGAAAATTCTTGCTTTTCGTTTTTTTTCCTGATTAATTTTAGTTTTATAAAAATCCGCCAGCTAAGGGGTAATTCTTTTGTGGACTTGTTGACTACCAGTAGTTCAATTTATTTACCTGTTTCATTTTGCCAAAAAACAGTTTGCATGTATTTGAAAACATTTTTACCAGCCATGACCTGCATTTACTTGCTGGTGGCAATCGCCGCAATATCCTCGTTTTTTATTGAAAGTTTCATCTTTGCGCTCTTTTAGGTGGAAGACACTTCGGGTTACATTTGCTGAGTACGATTATTAACTGATCCAGAACAATGTTTTGAATCCCATCAAAATCTGATTCAATAGATCTGCTGACAACAGATTACATGCCACATTCTGGAGTAGACATCGGCCGATATGGCTTTTTTTGGGGCCGATGCCGATATATCGCCCATTCATGGACCGATAGCCGGTATTTGTAAAATTTTTAAATCTTGATTTTTGCTTCATTGTCAAAAATTGAATGTATGCCTTACCTTTTTATCAATAACCTCAAATCAGGATTTATGACCTAAATTTTTTAAATTGCAGCAATTTCAATATTTTGCTATGATCTTTAATTAATCTGATTAACGATGATGCTTTTGTTTCGGCTATGACGGCCGAAGCGTGCTCCATGGCTCATCTTGCCACCTTGTGTATGAAAACGCACCTGTAAGCGTTGCTGCAAGACAACTGTCTTGACTTGCTTTTGTTGTGCTTTCTTGCGCAAGTTGTCTGCATGCGTGAGGAATATAACAGTGTTATGTCAACACCTACTGAGACCGATACCAATATATCAGTAAAACCCAAATATCGGCCGATAATCGGTCTATCTCTATTTTGGGTGCAGTCAAGATTCCAAAATATATGTCGCTGTACTTGAAGCAATTACAAAACAAGTCGTTCGATGCAATGTTCAGAACCAATGCCAATTGACTAGGTTCAAATAAAGTTTTCTAATAGTCCTGACTTGCTGTGTACACAAATGCAAACAGATTAAATGTAAAGAGTTAATATTTTGCTCTGTCATGAAGAGAGTGAGGAATGTGTCAAAGCATATCCAAGTTTGTGAGCGGAAATCTTTTGAAACGCAATTGTCCAGCAAACCCTCCTTTCTGCAGCCGTGGAGCTNCACACTCCAGCCATATTTGAANTTCGTTACTTGGTGAACAGTTTTACAAATTNTGTGCCAAAGTTACGCTTTGTGCCTCGATGTAAATCTTTTGCTATTCGCTTGCTTATTTTTTAACNNGTTGTGCTACCTTAACTGACTTTGCAAATTGGTGTGAAAGCGTGATTAATTTTGAAATGCGATACGGTACAGATTTGCTGCCTGCGCTTCAATCAATATATGTTGCAAACACTAGTTTTCCTGGTGTGGTGATGTTAGTTTCAATGTGGAAGATTGGCTCTCACATCTTTAAAAAGAATTTTACCTAGCAAGGTTTTTTCCTGGATGCAATGAGAGTACAAAAGACAAAAGCTTTACTCTACGTTCTATTCTGGAAGTACAATTATCTTTGTGGGGTCGTATTTACAAATCCGTTTATTCTCCACCACAAAAGAACACGATCTAGGCAGTGGCGTAGCTAAGGGGGGTCGGTCCGCCCCTGGCGGCACTTTTATGGGGGCAGCACTATGGGCTACGTTGTGGGTCATAAACCTGCAAAAGCTGTGTTGAAATAAAAGTGGTTTTAATGTCGGGACACCACTCGCAGTTGAAGGACGTTTTTGATTTTGAGTAATTTAAACTATGGCATGTGTATTTAAGCGATTGTTATCTTA
>JGI24159J19872_10004695_pt1 | contig 17487 bp, 10 predicted proteins | sample Ectturendosymbi4_FD_19872 | JGI IMG/M metagenome (IMG submission 19872) | reverse complement strand
CGAATGAGACTGACTGTCGAAATACATCTGAATTTGGCTTTTTTCTTCTCCATAATACACATGAAAACCTTTTTTGTATGACTTCCAAAAAACTCTTAATCAATTTGGAGACACAAATTTTTTGGGTAAGTTTGAGTAAATTCGGAAAAAATTAATCGCACCCCCAAAAATTTGCCTGCCTCTACACCTAGTAGTCTCGAGACCTAGTGTATTTTTGTGAGTCTCAGTCTTGAAGGATACGTGCCGGCCTACGATTAAGACCAGGCGCAAAATATCCTGTCTCAAACTATGTAACATTTTACATAATTTTGTGACAGTTTTACCGATTTTGCGTATGTCAATATAATCGATTGTTATTTGGTTGATTTTAAATCAAATTTAAGCGTTATCCACCTTTAAATTGCCAAGATCAGGCAACATTAAGTTTCAAAATTTTGCAACTAAAGGTCAAAATTTTAATATGCTGCCATTTTGGGTCTCAAATCTATTGTTTTGAGACTTTGAATACTCCAACAATATGGCTTAGTGAAACTTCTTTAATTCAAATTACTTTTTGTCTGTTGTATCTGCAGGTAAGAAATTACATTAGCAAGTATGAAAAATGCCGAAAATCCGCAAAATTTCAACTTCGAAGTGGTGATGACACTTCTTAGAAAATTTGCAGAAACATTTCGGCATAATCTGCAAATTTTCGAGTCTCGGTCTCGACTACGTCTCTGCTGTCTAGTCAGTGATTGGTGAGGTGTGCAGGGTTCTTGAAAATCGTAGAAGCAATTAACGTACAGCAACATCAAGCGTGAAACCAAATATTACAACAATCATGCACCAAAAGAAGCTGTTGCTGAAGTCACATTACAAACATGTTATCAAACACAGAAAAAATTGCAACGTACAAACGTACCTGATGTTATTCGTGTGTTTTTTTGTTTTGTTTTTTTCAATGCACAAATCAGTCCGGCCCGCGGACACTGACAAGGTCGCGAATTTGGCCCAGCATCTAAAAAGTTTGGGGACCGCTGCTCTACACAAAGTCACTAGCAGTGTGGTTCAAACTTGTTGAGATTTTTCTACGAGTAAACTCAGCAAATGCCAGCAGCGCCTCGAGGGAATTTCTGCAAGGCGGAACAATAGTCTTATGGTGCCTGGGCCCGGTATACCATTTTCTGAAGTTGCTAAAAGCTTTCTTAAAAGTTCGACTTCCAGCAAATCTACCTATCTTGAAACTCGAATTTCAATGGTGAAGACCTGCTCCCCTACAAAATTGTCGCTTCCACTCCACTTAATGACACAGCTTACCCTTTCAAATTGATATGGGGTGTTTTATTAGAAATGGAATAATTTTACACCGGTACGTCCCCTTACGTGTAGCATCTTTGTCTACTTTTCGACCGAGTTGCATCTCGCTGACAGTATTCAAGTAAAGTTTACAAGTAGCCCAGCAGTGCGTGAGCCTCTACAGCCTGAAACGTAAAGTTGACTATTTCTCACGCGGAACTCATGCTTGTGATCTGGGGCATTTTGGAGTGAAACCAAACGCTCGGTACAAGTTTAAGAGCCGGTAAAGCTCAACTTACAACGTTACAGTGGCTACCCCCTGCACCCTTAAGCGAATTAATAGAAACAATCAACGAATATAATCTCAACGATAAATCATTTTTATTTTACCTAGCACACCGCGCATGCAGGAGACAAACATCGGGTAATTGAGTCTTTGCTAATAACAAAATCAATCAGTGACGTTTGTGACCACGTATGCCCAGCTAGTTCTTTGTATTGTGACTTTTGTGATACAATGTAGACTAGTCTTGGTCTTCACAGTCTTCTTTATAATCTACGCACAACCAGCAGTCGGACATTAAAAGTTCTACCGGAAACTTTTCAGCTCTCGGGACCCGGAACAAAATGCACCACATTCTTATAGAGGCCTGAATAGCAGTGATGGAGCCTCAAGACCTGGTCTCGGTCTCTAAACACATTTCGAGCATGTTTTCGCACGTCTCTGCCTCAGGTCTTGAAGGATGCAAGTCTCAGGAACTTTGTCTCTAGAGACATGGAATAGATCATATGGTTTCGCAAAGCAATACTTCAGCTTGTTCGCTGTTATTGTTATCTTGGAAGAGAGGAAAAGCCAAAACCGTTGGCAAAAACGGAGTTCGACATGTTCAAGCATCAAAATCTGCGCCGACGCGCGAGGCGAAAAATTTTCATGGCTCGAATCGCTGACGTTTCTATGTCAGTATTGTCTCGTTTTTTTATTACGTTTTAGTCACAGAGTTTGAGTTAAGCCTAGGTCTCGGGATTAAAATTTCGACTACATCATGGTTAATACTTACCGCGTGTTCTATTAGTCAGTTGTAATCATGTGCACAAGATTATTTTGGGTAAAATACATATTTGAAAAATTAACTTTTTTGTCATGCTCTGACGTAAATGCAGTTGTCCAGGTGGAGCAATTAGAAGTACACGTCTCATTAAAAAAAAATAATTTAAATTCATTTGTTAAGTGACGCTTCAGATGAAAAAAGTGTCAGTTAATTGAAATATTCCGTTTTAAAACAATGCTTGTGTGACTCATTCACAGCGGTTGCTCNAAGTCAGCATCGTCGTGAAACGACAGTACGTCTATAAGCCTTGTTTTAGTTTTTTCATCATTTCACCTGTAAGCTTTTGCTTNCAATTTACACGACTGAAGATGCGTTAATGACGCAAAATCGATTTCTTTATAAAACACTTTGCGAGCAGATTTAGCAGCTTTGCCCTTGTGGGGTCTTGTTGCTAAAATGTGCAATAAGATACAAAATAACCCAGTTTCGTCACAGGTGCAAAAACCACGCTGCTTGTACGCAGTACGCTCAGCATTTGCGGGATCAACAGCTACTTGAAAGTTAAAGTGAAAGCCACAGGCTTAATCTTTGCAAAATCAAGCAAAAAACAGATTACCTCCGAACGGTCGCAAATTGCTCATTAACTCCCACAATATAACGCCGTATCTGAAAGAAAAAAAAAGTCTCAAAAAACACTACTAGTGACATCACGCATAGTCAAAAGGATCTGCATGCACGGCTTCTTAAGAGCACCTGCTACTTACGACAAAAATTTATAAAAATGTGTGGGGCAATTATATTACATCAAATCTATACGGTGAAGCACTATGACAGGAGTGGGCTATCACAGGCAACATGAGTTGTGGAATATCGCTGGCGGGCGGCAAGAAAGTAATTTTTATCTTAAATTCTGCCTCAATCTTCCTGAGCATAATAAGAGAAAACTATGAGAGAGATTTCCTTGACTTACTGTCTAATATCTGCTTATCATGGAGCTTCGTTTTGACGTGAAGTGGTGTCAGTGGTGGCTCGTGACTGTGATTCGTGGGGGTGCTGCAATTCCAACAAAGATTTTATAGAGAATAAAAAGCATCACGTTGTCCACGCCGTGCGGACCGTTACGACATTTATCTTTCTCTCTTTCTAAGATGCAATTGTGAGACTTCCGTATATTACTATGTTGCAATGACATGCTATTGGTGAATGACTGGTGAGGCACCGGTGTCCGGTATCTTTGAAGTTGTGTGCACATAATAACCCGACGCGAGTAACAACATTCAGCTCGTTTGCTCATCCACTGCACTTCGCCCTTGTCCTACACGCATAACATTCCTTTCACAGTCGTTCAATGAAAAAAAATGTATGTTTCGCACCGCGCTGGCGGTCGAAAAATAACGTTTCAATTTGGCAACTGCAATTATCCTAGTCGTATTGACTTAATATATCGAGATCAGAATCAACCACAGGTGATCATATCACACATCCGTATTATGGAAAGGAGTGCCTTATCACTTAAGAGAGCCAATTGTTACTCCTGGAAATACTAGCACAGTTGACGTCACTCACTAATAGAAGGTTGCCGCGATGGATTAGCATTTGCGTGAAATAATTTTTGAGGATGAAGTGCAAGTAGTCATCGTTTAAGATTTGCTGAAACATGGGTGTCACTACATGCTTTACAATTAAATCGTATAGGACATTATTTAAGCCAGACTTAATTTTGGTGTAATGGCACTTTCCACAAGCCGACTTGACATTTGAACTCAAGCACGAATTTGAGCTTGACTTAAAACCGGTTTCAATTCTGACGCAGTTCACAACTGCAGGCCCACACCAAAATGATATTACCCGGTGTTACTAATTTCAGGCTGAGAGTGAGAAAATGTTCAGTCAACCATTTGCTCAAGGCGCGTTCTGGAATACTGTACAACCCACCCTACACTTTCTACCAATCAACCAAAAAAACAAAAATAACATTGTATTACAAATACAGACCAACTCCACATGCAAAATCACCTCAGGGAGAATTTTCAGCCTATTGTAGCATTAAAGCCAGTACATACATTAAATACCACCACCTACCAATGATGTACAAATAACAAAGTGAGTATAGCCTACTGACAACAGAAAATCTTGCGCATGTAGGCACGACACCACGACACCATGTCTATTTCATTGTTATTTTTTAACTTTACTTTTTCGCTGTCTCGAATAAAAATACAAACCAAATGTAATCAATGCAAGTAAGTCCAATCACCAGTTTAATACAATATGTCACACCACGGTGCATTGTAAAGCTTTAGAGCCTACATTTAAGTAAGCTGCCTCACCCTCTCACCAACACTAGGATCGGAGGATGAATACACTGATTCTGCTACCTGTCACAGGCCATTGCACTTGGCAGCCCGGCGCTGCGGAAACCACAGCTCCAGGATCGCAGTTCCAGGTTAGTTGTGCTAGATTTTCATGCCGCAACCCTTCCTACACTTTGCTACAGCGACACCGGCGCTGCAAGCACTCACAGCTCCAGGTTTTCGTCACTTGCAGTGGTTCCCATACAAATACAATTATGCCTAATATTTAGTTTCAAAGTGCAAAAACTTTTGGGCAGGGAGGACACATTGTCAACTCTTCTTGTTCATGCAAAATTAAATATCAAACTGAAGTAATATACCGACCTAAAAATGAAAAATATCGTGAAAGTACGGGGTGTTGCAGTTCCTCAGTGCCTACATACGAGCCGCCACTGGGTGGTGTTCTGACCTGGGTCATTTCTGGAGCATGCAACATGAAATGTTTATACAGGCTACATATGCCAGATTCCCCACCTCCGCAAAGAGTAAAAACAAAACTACCTGAGTAACCGCTCAAAGAAAAACCAAACGCCAAATGTTATAAACACCCGAGAACTTTGTATTGAGTATGACTGACAACAACGGTTAACTACAAACTTAGACAGTTCTAAACTTCAAGTTGCACTATTCACGAGAATAGCTAATAACTAAGTATTCATGACAACGACCACAAAAAAAAACTCACGAATAAACGTCATAAGCTGGCATAGGCTTCGTATTGATGTTGCGCAGGCTTTCAGGTGGCACGTGTGCGATTGTAACCCCCGGTCGATTGAAAACGCTCTGATCACCGCGGGCTTGCAAACGTCGATCTGTAACGTCACGCTGCTGTGTTGTTTGCAACGACCACTGGTCATGCTTGGGTAACTTGAAGTCGCTGATCTGAGGGACAACAGCATCAGGTGATGCATGAAGAAGTTACAACAACTTGCTTTTTTCTATCAAGCCTTATCCTTGACAGAACTATTTTGCAACTGGGAAAACAAGCAACAGTGGCATGACCAGAACTTGTGTTTTTTACATTTGATTTTGGGTGGGTGACAGCAGTTAGTGGCAGGCCGAAGACTGAATATTGCTTCTTGTCGGGGCGGTCGTTGATGCGAACGCTCTTGACCAAGGATAGCTTCGGCGATTTACTCAGTGACGGTGAACACCCACCAGCTGTCGTCAACTTGAGTTTTTTTGGCAGTTAGTCAATCGATTACTTTAGCCATTTCACGAGAAATCGAATTCGTAGTTTTCACAAATTATTGTCACTCTGAATTAAAACTGCATCATCAGCAAAATGTACGGTTTTCACATAACACTGCAATTGAGTAAGTCACTTATAAATAGCAAAAAGAATTAAGGGCCTAAAATCGAGCCTTGGAAGACCCCAGATAACAATTGTTTTGCAGAACAATTGTTAAACCTTCGAAAAGCTGAAAAAGTCGCAACGATTAACTCAACGAAAACATCATGTTCAAATATATCTAAAACTTTCTATTAGAGGCAAGTTACGTAACAACCTAATTATTTGAGCCGATTCCAACAAATGTTAAGATCTTTGTGGTTTATCTTTCAATAAGACACTTTTAAGCTCGATTCTACCTTAAAATATGCCAGTTAAGACTAAAGTTAACCAGCTTTCTACCAGTTTCGGATGTTTCTACAGATTACAGCGAAGACATTAGAAAAATAGCATCAAGACTTAGTCCAATGAAAATTTTATGTCCAACAGTTTGCCAAAACCTGTAGTCTAAAGTATAAAATATTTTTGTTAAGATGTGGGCGCCAAAGTGCAGTCAATGACAAAACCAGTTTTCCCAACAGACAGCTCGGCGTTTCGGCATAAATTAAAAAATGAGTAACTGCTTGTCTCGGTAGCGACACATAGCGGCCGTGTTGGTTGTCGTTTCCTGACATAGCCTTTGCCTTTAAGAAATAAAACTGTTCCACGCATATACCAATGTTATTTTACTGTTGTAAGCTTCGACAAAAATTCAGCCTAATTTAAATTGAAATTGCTGAAATTTACCAGCCAGACGCGCACGAATGTCACCACTAGTCATTGTCGCAAATCTTCACCAACCGACTCATAAGGCGGGGTGAGGTGACACGCACCTTTCAACATTTTGACCGTCAAGAGTGACCTTGACCAGTCAAACTTACACACGTTCCTTGAAAATGCTAACACAANATCCTTTAACATTTANAATTTATTCTCCCTCAGAACAAAACTGAATACGATACACTGACTCAACTAGTTGTTTAGAAGTTCGATGTTAGTGCAGAAACGGTTGCTGCTCTCAGCACACAGAGACAACAAGATCAAAACCGTCAGGAACTCTCAGTGGCCAGACGACATACGTTGAAAGCAGAAGCACTACACTTATTTCCATTTAGCAAACTTATTTCCATACTTTTCCAGACGCCGTAGGAACCCTGTTTATTGAAAAGCTAACTTTCAAAGTGCGCGATAAGTATGTTAATAATCTTTAAAAAACTTCATCTCAACATATTACCTAATTCCTTAAACAAAGTTTCTCTGTTTCATCTTATACCAGCTGTAGTGTCACTTAGGAAAGAGGCAGGCTTAGCATCAATCAATCACATACAATTCTTATTAGACTACATTTCGTTTTCATAAAACGTTGTCAGTTCCTCTTAGAATTTGCTCAACATTCCGTTCTGTGCAATGCTAAATATTTTGTACGTCATTATGAATGAGGTTTACAACTTTTTATTGATGGTCCCACATAAGATGAAGAACTACTTGATCTCAGGTGATTTGCTTTTGGAAATAAAAAGCTATCCAAGTCAGAATATAAAAAGAACTGATTCAGACATCCTCAACGCGCGAGTTTTCATACTTAAACCAAATAATATGCAAGGACACATTCAATCCAGAATTGGTCATAAATGAGAGGAGCTCTTGAAACGAAACTAATTTCTCTCTATGATTGATGGCCGTAAATCGCAACAGCATAAAAGTTATCGAGTCGCGATAAACGTCAGTTGTAATATTTTTGAATTTTTCCTATATAATTGTTTAACCAATGAATGCCACTAACACTAATTTTCATGAAAAGTTCAACCAATTCATTGCAAATAAAACACACACCTTGACATGAAACTGTTCATCCAGAAGGACATTTCTTGCTGTCAGCTTTGTGTGGACAATAGGTTCTGGTGCATAAGAATGCAGAAAGCACATACCAAGGGAAAGCTGCAGAAAAATAATATTATAATTTTTTCAAAAGTTACAGCATTGCCTTAGTTCTAACATCAAGAGAAGTGAACTCACAATCAGAAAGCAGTATATACATTTTTAACGTGGTTAAATCCTCTGAAAGAAAACCCATGAGCTTTCCCATTTCAATATCTTTCGGTTCCGGAGACTCCGGTGTTTCAGTATACAGTATTTTTCAATCATAGGCGTCGAGAACGTGAGTACGAGCAGGGCGCGCCCTCAATTCTGGCCGGGAGCGCGGCACTCCAGTTAATTTTTAGTTTACTGACTGAGCAGTTTTTGCTAACAACTACAAAGACATTTATCTGAAATGTAGTGAAACGATTTTGAACAGATACTGGATGGAAGACTTAGAAATCGCAACGCAGCTTGGATCAGTTGTAAGTTGCACTGCACAGAGAAGCACCATCTCCACTTTATGTGACTTTTTCAAACACGATGTAAACAAGGAACAGTCCCACGGCAAATTGCATAAATTTTTGACAAGCAATGATTTAAACAGTCTCATTCTGAAGCTATTTTGATACTGTTTGCGGAAAACCAAAATTCAGCTAATTTATTTCCGAGTTTAACGTGTTTGCTGCGCATGTATTTTGCATTGCCCTGTACTACTTTTGAGGCAGAGCGTACTTTTAGTGCACTTCGTCGCATTAAAAACCATACCCGAATTATCTCAGCATGCAGCTTAAGTTTAACAAATGGAACAGAACTTACTTCATGAGATATGCGAGTTTTGAGAGGCCACGGTATAGTAAGACGCCTGACAGCATCACGAACATCGCCATAAAGAGCATGTTCAAGCACTTGACACAGGTGTTGCGACTCCATCACAAATGCCAAGATCTTGATTAAGTTCGGATGCTTCACTTTGGCTAGTAAGTTTATTTCATCTTCAAGCTTTTTTGCTGACCTGTTTACAACGACTTATTGCATGATTTCCAAAGAGATACAATAGGATGCACTGGAACTGCCTTCAAACACTTTTTGAATGAAGAAAACTAAGGAAAACAAAGAAAACAATTCCGAATAAAGAAAACTAAGGCATAGCAAAAACTTAATTCTATGTTTGAAGCTATTTTTGGAAAATGTGTGGGGTGATTCATATGTTGGAAGTGACTTTTTGTCAAAAATGTACATTGTTATCATTATGCTTCTTTAGGTGGGTCAAGTCAAACAACACAACTATACAACAAATATGCGCTGATCATCATATAAAAAACTGATGAAACAGAAAATACTTTTACTGTACCAAATGAACTTGAAAAATGAAAACCAAACGAGAAGTAACCGACGGGCTTCTTAGCTGTTGGTACAAACACATTTTTCATGACATCCATTCTTTGACCAATCAATCAAACTACAGCAATTTTCATGTTGCATTGTAATGATAACAGAGGAAGAAAATTGGATATATTTCATCTGACAACAGAACCAAGTGCAAGCTTTATGAAAAAATCATATTAACCTGCAAGCTCCCGTTTGCTTTAGATTTGCTTGTAACATATCTTACAGCCTGTTGCCTACATTTTCATCTCAAGTAAAAAAAACAGCAACCATTTATTAATCCTTTAGCAAGGCATTATACAAGAAGACTAGGGGCAGATTTGGCACTGTGACTATGTTGAAAACTTGGGAAAGCCAGGATTGCAGTAGCAGTGCTCCCATCAACGAAATTTAATAAGTTAAATTAAAAGTTTTTTGCTCTGTGCACTACTAAGTGCTAAAGACTATCGTATAAAATGCTGTCAACTACCACTCTGTCAATGCCCAGCTTTACCAATGGAAATTAGTTTTCTGCAACGTTCTACATCCCATCATCATCATCGTATGAGCAGTTCTTTCAATCCACTGCTAGGCCACACTAGATCTCAGGCCAGGTGTTGAGCAGCCATTTGATTGTCTCATTCTCCAGAACCGTCAGACCATGCACTCCAATGGGGAGATCAATGGATTGGACATTAGAGGACAACATGGTCAACAGTCTGTTCTGTGCCACATCCACAAGCTGCAGAAGGGGCCATACCTGATTTCTGTAAGCAGGAGCAAAAACGTCCAACACTGGTGCGGAGGCAGTTAAACTAGACCAGTGTTCCCTCTAAGCCGATAAAAACGGCACTTTCGGCACTTTTTTTGGACGACAGCCGACAAAAATGTTGAAAACCGGCACACGCAAAATTTGGACGCATTTTCCTTCACAGAAAAAAATTTTACAGGACACAATATCGTAATTTTTTCGAAGATGTGCGGGTCATTTTCCCGATTTAAGCCATGCTCAGGTCGCAGGAAGTGCATAGAGCAGTGAGCGGTAAAAAAAGTTCAGACGCATTTTCACGATTTATGTGTACAAAAACGATGCTTCTTGCCGTGACGTTGAGACGCATTTTGCCAGTTCTCCGCTTGCAATGTTTCAAACAAAAAATTCTGGGCGCATTTTCACATTTTGTGCGTCCAAAAACGAAGCTTTTTGTCGTTAAGTTCAAACGCATTTTGGAAGTACTCCGCTTGCAATCTTTACAAGAAATATTTCTGGGTGCATTTTCACGATTTCTGTGTCCAAAAACGAAGCTGTTTGCTGTGACGTTGAGACGCATTTTGGAAGTTCTCGGCTTGCAACGTTTACAAAAAAAAATCTGGGCACAATTTCACGATTTCTGCGTCCAAAAACGAACCTGTTTGCTGTGAAGTTCAGACGCATTTTGGAAGTTCTCCGNTTGAAAGGTTTACTAGAAAAAATTCTGGGCAAATTTTAATGATTTATACGTCCAAAAACGAAGCTGTTTGCTATGAANTTGAGAGGCATTTTGGACGTTTTCCGCTTGCAAGGTTTACAAGAAAAAATTCTGNGCACATTTTCACAATTTATGCGTCCAAAAACGAAGCTGTTTGCTGTGAAATTGAGACGCATTTCGTAANTTCTCCGCTTGCAAGGTTTATGAANCATGCTCTGGCCGCATTTTTACAATTTCGTGTGTCCATAAATCTTTGTTGTTCTTTCGGGCCCATTGCGAAGCCCTTGACTTTGCATTTTGTTAAAATGCTTGGAATCTGGACACATTTTCAGTACTAGCGCACCAACAAACTGCGACGTTTCCTCTGCTTGATTTTCATTTCACGATTTCATTCTTTCGCTGATAAAATTGCTTCACACGTGACTGTTAAGTAACTTAACACAGGTAACAATGAACACCAGAAAAAAGCTTTGGCTGACGTGAGATTTGAGCCCACAAACTTCAATAAGCGTCTTCGATAAGCGATACATGTCCAAAACTTATAACATTCAAGCACGCATATAGGTTTATTTCATGAGCCTCAGACAAAACAAGTTCAGTTTTTTCTGTCTCACCGGCTAATAAGTCTCGTAAAAGCATTATACTAAAACTTGCTTCCAGAAGGCACAAAAATGTGGATTTTTAGGTGTAATTTTGCAAAATTTTCCCGGGGGCGTGCCTCCGGACTCCAAGTTGATTCGTGACGTCACACGATTGTGACGAAACTTTGCCCACCCCTTGGTAATTTTCTGTGTACGCCACTGCCAGTATGTTTTATGTACACAGCTGTATTACATTTGTTTTATTCGAGTTTTAAATGGAGGTCGTTGGATTAGAGTGGGTTGTTGTGATGGGTCGCGGTACAAAAAAGATTGAAAACAACTGGTTTAGTACGACAGTAAGCAATGAACAACAAAGACAAGAACAGTCATTCAGGACCGTACGCAGGGCAACCCCTGTCCGAGAGAAAAGGTTCACATTTGTGAAGGAAGTTTGCATAGTGCTCATTTCATGTATTGCCTGATGAATGTGACGCCCGATTTTTTGGTCGTTCATCAAAAAATGTTGCATGTGTTCGTGTACGTCTTGGAAAAAGTGAAGGCTATTTTTTCTTTTTTTTTTGGACATTCACTACAAATGGTTGATGAAATATATTTTCGGTAAAAATGGACGCATTTTAGGAAAATATACAAAGGGCGTCTAAGTTTCTTTTGATCTTGACGGCACTTTTTGGACACCAGCCGACTTACAAAAACTTAGAGGGAACACTGAACTAGACCCAGGCTGTTCTTGGCAAGGCTATTCAAGGAGGGTTGCAGTCGCAGTAACTTGCAAGTGAGGTCACAATCAGACATGGGGTAATCGTAATCGTCAATCATAATCGATTACAGTTTTTTTAGTAATCGCAATCGATTAAACTGACCTAAAATGACATGTAATTAATTACATTACCAATTTTATCGTAATCGATGATAAACTTTCGCGATTAAACTTGGAATTCTTCAGGCTACGGCAATGAGCGATCTCAGATCACGCAATATAACCGATAATATTACGATTCAGTCATACATCAGCCATAAAAATTGAGACTGCACTAAATAAAGCTAATTCTGACAAACTGCAACTCAATTTTAATATCAATTTTTGTAACATCAGACTCTTTTCATTAACTTGCCGGTACTATTGCTTCCTAAGCAAATGCTTTGATAATGAACCTTTGTCAGTGCATTGCATGTTGATGCACTTTTGTTGTTAGCCCAAACAACACACCATGGTATTTTGGGGTTAGGCTTATATGCAAGTTTTTGCAAAATACCTCATTTTGGGGCAGTTTTCTAAGAGTCGGCTTATATGCAAGATTGGCTTATATGTGAGTATATACGGGATATATATGTGGCATGAAAAAGTTATAATGAAGTTTGCATAGTGTGTGAACTGCATTGTTAGTTGCTACCAGTGTGAAGCTTGGCACACTTGTCACTGGGCCCTCCGATCACAACACTTACATGACTACATTCACACTGCATTGCACTTTGAGCTGTTGAAATGCTTCCCAAATAAGCATGAATGAATGAACTCACAATTGAAGAGAGTCAACAAGCATTCTCTGGCCAATTTCACAAAACAGACAAACCTTTAATTAGTGCAAGGTTATTATCTTATTTTAGCCATTGTGACAACATGCTTCAAAAGCATGCTATAAAATTTCATTCAAAATCAGAAACATCAACATGTTTTACTAGTTAACCATGCCGTCTTGGAAAAAAGTTATGGAAAACTGCTTGTCGATGGCAAAGGGTTATTTTTTGTAAGTGACCAAGTTTACACAAATACAAATTAATTTACCTAAATATGCAATAATCAGTTTGGTGGCTTTTGCACCACATTACTTGTTTCTCATCAGCCCACCTTAATCCTATCAAAACATTTTATATATGGCTTAGGCCAGGCAAAGCCAGATGTCCTTCTATTTGTTGGTGTGCAGCAATTTATTCTGATAAATGCATTCCTAATCCTAGAATTTCAGGACAGTCTGAATAATTTAAATTAATTTTACTTTACAATTTAACTGAACTTGTGTTCAGTATGAACAAGAAATAAGCAGTCTCACAGGCTTTGCAGACCATTTTTATGCTAGCAAATGTTTTTGTGCCATGTTTTTGCTCACTTTGTGCCCTGGTAAAAACAGTACTTTGGACAAGCTTTTCCATCTCCTCAAACTTTTTCACATGTTTTGGAAAGGACAACCATAAAAGTGAAAAGTGCTTTTTTACCTAATAAAAGTAATTAACCCTTTCAGATTTTGTGATTGCTTTAAAGATATTATTATTATTATTCTTTTCCATTTCAGGACACATTCCATTGTTCTTCTGAACATGGGTTGCCCTTCATGACAACAGATACCTTGCTAAAGCAATCAAAAAGCCTGATCTCTTAAAAAAGTTTGAAACTGCTTAAAATAACTGATCCATGTTCAACAAATCAATGGTGAAATTCATATGCCATGGAAAAAAGTGTGCATGATAAGATTCAAAATACTTACACAATTTACCTTTTTTGCAAATCTTACTAAAAGCTATTTCTTGAACATGCTTGTTTACAGTCTGTTAGAATAATTTTCACACATAAAGTGATGGGAGGTTACATCTATCACGGTATGGAATTACTATAGAATGAAACAAAATGAACAGAAAATATAACACAGTTGCATTCCACTTACCTTTGCTGGCAAACAAAAATACTTGAAAAGACTTTCAGAACACATTTTCCAAAACCTGGATGATTTGCAATATAAACTTCACTGTATGGAAAACCATTAGACAAAACCTTCTTGTTCGTAAAGTCACTGTACCTACAACTAGTCAAAGGGCCTTCATTATGCCCAGCTGACATTTTTGTAGATCTACTCTACCTGCACAGAAAACTGTATTTGAGCTGTGTTTAGGCTCTAAGGTGTTAAGTGACACAAAACAAAAAGTAAAGCATTACAAAATTAGAACCTGACTCTTTCCTGGCCTTTTCTTAGTGTGTGGCATGTTTGACTATGAAAAGCTACATTAGTGGCTCATGCATAGTGGGTGTGTTATGAATGACTTGACATGGCAGCTGCAAAGTTCAGTGTGCCTTAAATGAGCAACATGGAAAACACTAAAACTATGCTCATGACTTCCTTGACTGATTGTAATTTAATTTTTTGGTCACTTTTACACAGTTTACATTACTTAGTACCTTTTTTCAATACCTCTGCACTTACAGTACATGATAGCTTTGATTTATGATTCACATTTTTCAAATTTCAGCTCTTGTTTGATTACAAATGTTTCTGCTTTTGTTTTTTTATGGTTTGTAATCATTTTGATTTCATCTTATATTTTGTGCTTTCAGGATGTTTTGTTTATTTATCTTTTCTATCAATGTCATGTTCTCTCTGCAGTGTTTCAGTTGACTGCTATAGGGTAGCCCTCTGGTATATCTACATATGCATAGGTACTGCCAGTATAATATTACATATTTCTGGTTGGTCTTACCACTGAAGAGTGTGCTACAAATAGCTACAACTCAGAAGAACGCCTTGCAGACAATCTAACCACAACATCAGTAATCAGGGCTCTTCACCACGGTTGGCAGATATTTTCCATAGGTAATGGCCAAAATCTTATTATAAAATGTCCAAATAGCTGTTTTTTGAAGAAGTTATGGCCGAAATAAAATGTTTCAACTATGTTAATTTATATTTTCATAGCAGTCTCAAAATGTTCAGAAGGCATTTTTGCCGAAAAAATCTTATTTTGCTAAAGAAGCAAGTTTCGACCCTCAAACACCAATTTCTGCCATGAAATTACATTGCGACTTACAGCTTGTCTTTATTTATCTTAATAAAACTTAGAACCATATATTAAACACTCTTTTAGATATATGCTTCAAATCTGACCCAATTCTGGGTTAAACAGTTTGAAATTAGCTATTCATCTCAACAACAAATCTAGAATTTTCTTGATCTTGTGTTCCAAATATACGAACAAAAGATGAAACTCATGAGCGGCATTAAGTTGATGATCATAATCACATGCTGAAAACCATCATTAAGTTCACATATATAAATGAAAGGGTAGGAGCACTTTAGAACAAACACACACTCATGACAGGTTCGACTGAAACACTCGCACAAAATCTACTGACTGCAAGGGCTAAATAATTACCACACACTTCAAACATTACAAGGATGAAGTACTGCAGTATAATGTTACTGCAAAAGTGATAAGAAACTTATACTGTAAAATCTAACCAACAATGCAAAACACATCTACTATAACAGGGGTGGCCAAACTGCAGCAATTGGCATGAGCTGCTAAAATGGCCGTTACTGGCAGGTATTCATGGGCCAGTTAACCACAAACACGTTTTTGGCTACTGCTACAGTCCAGTCACTTTCTTGAAGCTGTGATTTGGAAGTTGAGGCAATTTTTTTCAATGACGTTGGTTGTTGTCACCTCAAGCTCAACTCTTCACCTGCAATTATTGCATTGCTTGCCTATACAATCATTTAAGTTATGGAAATGATTGTTATGTATACGACTTAACATTTGTGTTTCTATATCATGTGTTGCTCAATTGAATATATTGGGATTATTTAGTTTCTGTTTGCCATACCCCTTTCATTTGTCATTATCAGGTTTTTCTCATTATTTTCTTTCTTTGTATGTCATTCACACTTATGGTGCCAATGTCATGATACCAATAGTAGTTGCACAATTGATGGATATGTCAGAAGTAGGGCAACCACTTTTTTGACCTAAAAACATAGAATTTTGACTTTACAATTTACAAATTTTGACTTTATTTTGACCTAAAAATTTCCTGCATGTGCAACTGCAAAATAATTCCATCTTAGGTGTTGTGATTAATTCAGAATCACATTCATGCGCTATGCTTCAAAATTAAAAAAATTTGGTTGTTTCACTTTAGCAATTATAAATTGATGAGTACATTCAATAAAAAATCAGACAACATAACCTTTTCAGAGTATGTTTCACCCGTGGGGTAGGCATCATTAGCTCTGCACAGTGCATGGAAGTATTGTATGCTTTCAAACCTGCAATCAGCATAGTGTCGCTTGACACCTAAGAACAAGAAATTGACATAATGACATGAATAAATAACCATATTCTTATCCTCCAAATATATGCACACCACATTTTCTGTGATTGTGGCATTCCCACCAAGTGCAGATACAGGGGTGGTAATTAGGGTGATCACACCTTAAAACCTATGAAGGTAACTTTATTCACCATGATTTTGTACAATTTGGAAAACAGCACTTGCAATAAAAGGCCATTTTGTCACAGCAGTGTTGTGAAGTACACTTGATCTCTCTTATATTAGTGAGCCCATAAGTATTGACTACCAAATATTATTGAAATCGCCCACCCTCCTAACCTTACTGGCTGGATCTGCCCTTGACTACTACTATTTTTTCATTTTTTTAATTGAGCAATTCTTTGTCAAAAAGTGCAAAGACGTCATTCTGAAATGTAATGAAATGTTTTCAGATAGATATGGATTACTTAAAAATGGCAATGTAGCATGATTCAGTTACAAGTTGCACTGCACCATCTCCCCTGATATATGAAATGTTTACAAAACGATGTAAAGAACGAGTCATTTTTTCCATGACACTTTTTCCATGACATTTGTTACACTTATTCCATGCGTGTTTAAATGATACTTACACTTGCAAACTGGTAACAATCTTATTAAAAATAGCTGATGTTGCGCTAATGGGATCCAACTCTCCCAAACTTTCTCCCTGCGTATTAGCTGTGTCGCATCTCAAAACCAAACCAACATTGCTATCAATATCAACCAGCTACCTGCATTGCCAATTATAGCAATATAATTACCAAATATTTATCATTCAACTGCTAGAGCAAAATAAAAAAGTGTTAGGTGCCGATAATTGCAAAATAACTAAAAACAGATCCCCTAAATAGGGCACAAAACTGACATGGGAGAACGTCATCAAGAGTTCTTAAAAGAGAGTCAGCAAGATACGCAATTGCTAACATTGCGTTTGAAAGTATTCAAAGTAAAATATTACCGTTCTTCTCATGATTAGCCAATGGCATGCTAAGTTACCTGTACTGAGCTGTCTCACAAAGAAACTCGTTGACATTTCAGGCAACCCTAAGGAGCGACAGTGGCTCCACCAGCACCTGTCTCTGGCCGTGGTCAGAGGGAACACCGCCAGCATATTGGTCTGTGTGCAAGTTTGATCGGATTTTAGCCACCATCAGTGCATTAACCAGTGT
>JGI24159J19872_10004694_pt1 | contig 17487 bp, 7 predicted proteins | sample Ectturendosymbi4_FD_19872 | JGI IMG/M metagenome (IMG submission 19872) | reverse complement strand
CACGATGCGGTTTCCAAGTGGGCCACACAGCTAGTTGATAAGGTATTTACAATACCAACCGCGAAGTTATATACCATATTTATTCAATTATTGGCCGCCCTTGATTGTAAGCCGCACTTGAACATAGGTTACTTACGCCTCTGAGACTTTCGCATGCAAGCACGTTTCGCGTTTTTAGCAAACCTGGTAATGATTCTCACCCCGCAACTGCGTTGTTTTATTATAAGCCCTCCTGTGACGGAGTGTGCACGTGATGCTGAAGAGAAGAAAGAGAATGCGACAATATAGTTTGGTCGACAAAACGTAGCCAAGGAGACTGATCGTCATCTAGCTAGACCTTTCGATGAGCTAAATAAAAAATGTAAGCCGTCCTTGATTAAAAGCCGCATGAAATGATGACAAAAATGCATAAATCGGGGCTTACAATCGAATAAATGCAGTAATCAGCAACAGGAAACCAAATAGACCATTTGGCCTGTGAGGTCGTGAAATAGACGATGCTAGCAATTCTAAGAGATGCTGCTTCAAAATGAAGTGCGGTTTCGTTGCAATCATTGGAAATCCAAGTCTAAAAAGGCTGTGAAGCAGTTCCGATTAACCGGGTGTATGTTACGCCAATGAGTGTACCAGACGATTGACTGACGTATTCCAACAAAAACGTAAGGTGAAACTACAACCTTACGTGGGTCTTGGAAGTTTTGCAATCAATGTAAGAGACAGTGAGCTTCAATATTATCCAAAAGCGACCCGATCTACTAATTACATTTGGAATGCACTGGTCCATGGGTGTCGGACGGATTTTATCCTAGGGGGGAACAACAGTAGATTTTCCCAGGGTGGCTGAAAGGGGCCTTGGCCCTCCTTGCCCCTTCCCTTGCGACGCCATGCATTAGTCAAGAACTGAATCCGGAAACCGTGCTGATTGGAGTGACAAGTGTTTGACTTTTTTGCTTCAGCTGCATAAAGGCTTTGCTGGAGATGACAGCGAAGCCCTCGATGCGATAAGTTGATGAAATGTATATCAACACCCGCAATCGAGTGTTTTAACAGTTTTATCTCCTCCCAAAAATTGCCTTCCGTGCTTCGAAGCGTCTGGAGTTAGCTATCGCATTTTGTGCTTTCANTAGTAAACTGGAAACAGATTGCGGTTTAAAAAATGCGCAGACTAAAGTTCTAAGCTATAATTTATAAAAGCTGTTTGGTGTGGTTTGAATTGTCAATTCGTACGTGAAACCACCAAAATTTTGCAGTACGTGAGAACGCCTTTAACAGCTGATAAAACGTTTTAGTACCATCGTACAAAGTACAATAGCATTGGTTCACCTCACAATCATACGGGTATCTTGCTATAATAGTCGATGCGCGTTGTTAAACGAAATCTTTTAAAAAATCTGAGGCCCACGTAAAACGAGCTTTTGCCCTTTGAAGGTGGTTCAAGTTCACGATGCAGTTTCATAAGTAAAGAAACAAGAAAATGTAACCTTGTTGAAGTGAGATCTCATCATTCTCAGTGAAGTTGCACGTACAACACGTTATCAACTTTACTGTGCTTTTATGGGCGATCGCATTTGGTTTCAAACCCGTTTGCAAACGTTTCTCTCAAGTCGTGTCCATTTGTAGACTGGGGTTGTTTGTTTTTCAAAGAGGTTTAAAATGTTTTTCAAGAACAGCCAATACAGATGAAGTGAAGACCAATAAACAAAAGACGTGCCAAACCATGCCCATAAGACTTGCGCCAAGATACAAACGATTGCACAAATCCCCGTTCCGCGCAAGTACAGCCTTAAATGTGAGAGGCGTGAGAAGCCTGGTTCACAAACAGCAACAGAAACCTGTCAAAGCCATCGTACAACTGACCCCAAACGCACGTTGCAGCGCGAACTCAGCTCACTGCTGGGAACTCGTTAAATATACTAAGCGTGAAGAGTGGGAAAAATGAAGCAGGATAAAAAGTATCAGTAAAGGCTTACCTGAATAGTAATCTCCCGCCACGAGTGTCCACTGTAAAAAATAAAGCAGCGTGAAAAAGCGAAGAAGTGAATCAGGGGTGGGCGGCGATTTCACAGAACGCGCCCAATGCTGCAAGATGGCCACGGCATCTGATTCATACTGGGCGCATCCGCAAATTGATAGCTTGTTTGAGTTCGGTATTTGAAAACCAGTAACCGACAGCATTGTCCGGCGATCTGGCTTCTCCAGTGGGCGTTGCGCGTTGCTGCTGCTAACGCCATCTTTCAAATTTTTCACTTCGCGCTGCCTGCCATCTTCTTCGTGCATTATCCAAAGCCGTAATTTCGGATTGAGCAATGTATCCGTTACAGCAATCAAACGTCAACATCAGCAAATACCTAACATGTGCTGTGAGCTATCTGCGATGACACGAACTCAGAATGGAAAAATTGGCATTTTGTGTGTAAAAGCACGCAACACCATGCACGCCACAAAACGTGCAAATGTAGGCTGTTTCGTGGCCAAAGCATAGTTTCAAATTTTTTGTATCTGCTTTGAAAGAAATTCATTTGGATCAAAAACACACGAACCATACTGAACTTATGGCAATCTAAACACCACAAAGATAACGCCTAATTTGTTACCTTGGTTTCCCCTCATAAAATCAAACTTCCGAAATCTTTCGAACGTTTTTCAACAATTCGATTAAGAGGAATGTTAAAGAAAACGTACATATGAACGTTTACCTGAAATTTATCTGAAACGTTTACCTGAAATTTATCTGAAACGTTTACCTGAAATCACGGAGGGAAAGTTTCAAAGACGTGCTATTTGCGTCTTCAAAGCCAGTGGTCAAAATTTTTGCTTTAGTGTGAGCAGAGGCGTAACGCGGTTAGACGGCGCCCGGGGCAAGAAGCAAGTTTGGCGCCCCCATATTTGAATCTGAGGTCTTTTGGAATGAAATTTACTGTATTGAAGAAAGTGCTTATGACATTGTTGGGACTTTTCGGCGCCCCCCGCAGTGATTCGGCGCCCGGGTATTGTTCCCCCCTTGCCCCCCCGTCGTTACGCCCCTGAGTGTGAGGAAACATCTTTTGCCCTGCTACAATTAATTGTTTCGTGAACATTTTGTGACCCTGCGCAATGTCAATACAGAACATGCAAACTAGGGTTCAACCAGTGTCGTTAAACAAGCCAATGAAATAAAAAAAGAAGTCGTTTTGTTTCTACCTTGCAAAAGTTACCTGTAACACAACGAGGGAGCTCGAATAAAAACCGCCACTTTAAAAGATTTGCGCTCCCGCTGGGCAGCTGCGCAGCGGTGAAGGCTCTGAAGCAATTTGAACAACAGCCAGACGATCAGGTATTGATAAAAACCCGGTATCCTGATATTTGCCCAGCACCGTTATGTTATAAACAAGAGATTGTCGCAGCCCCAGTTGTTTATCAATCAGTTGAAACAAATCTCTTCAGCTTGCTGCTCCTGCAAAAGTTGTTTTCCCCACATAGCATAGAGGTGTAAATCGTGAGCATGCAGTCTGATCTACCTGTAACTAAGCATTTGCTTTTAATCTTTTATTGCAAAACCACCATGCTTCGTGACAAAAAGTGTATTATTTTAATGCTGTAAAACAAATGCCTTCATATCAAGCTGCTTTCCAACATGCTTTCTGACCGGCATAAAGAGTCTGAGGCGTTTTTTGGATGCAAGCCCGTAAACACATCACGAAGCAATTAACAACTGAACACCATTTTCTAAACTTTCTTTCTTATGGAACTGCTTGCGCATATCTCGCTTAATCAAATGGCTAAGTATTTATTGAAAGGCGATGTATTTCAACCACGGGAGCAAGATTTTTTTGAGAAGGTGAAGGCATGCCGCTGCGAAAATTTCCATTTAGATTTAAATTAAAAGCTGCTACGCCGTATCACTTCTTGAATGAATTTAGCGGATCTCACGATAACTGAAGCGTCTTCATCCCGCCCACTATGTTGGCACCCACGTGAAAAACGTTGGAAACTTCCGCTACTACGTGCAGCAGAATCTGTTTGAAACTAGATTCTGCTCCTGTAAGTTATGTTTTCTTGTTAGAGACCGTGCTGCTAGACTTATCAGCACTTCGGAACACGAACACAATGATAATCCACTCAAATTGCCAGTATATTTGGGGTTAGAGCACACGCTGCTCTTGTGTAAAACAAAGTAAAATGATCGTAACATACTCGATGTACCTATGCGCCCTGCACGTGATTCACATCATCAGACGCACAACTGCTTAATTAACATATTTCTCTTTCGTTGTTTGTTTTTTTAGCAATACGCGAGCAACTTTCATTAGAGCAATCTTATAAATAGATCTCTTTTGGCAAAGCTACGACGCCTTTCAAAATATAGCAAGGCACTGATATTCACTTTTGTCGAAGGCAGCTAAGACAGGGAAGTTGGAAGATTGATTATCGTATCTAACTGCCCTGTTTTTGAATTTTAACTTAATTTTTTTCATGAAAACATCACCTAAATACTACACTTTATAGTCATAGGCTACATAAACACAAAAATTACTGTCTAAAGCTTAGGAATACCTCACCATAAGCACATAATGCGGTGAACAACAATGAAGTTAAATATTTTTTAGATAATTACTCGCTGACTGCCGTCACAAGCATGGAAATGTTTACAGACTGAGCAGATGCTATGGCTTTTGCACGAAAATTGAAGTTATCTTTCGTTTTCATTGTTTTTTTGGCGAAAAACGTGTCATGCCTTAATTTTTCACTTTATTTCGAACAGACGACCACTCCGGTGCTTGGTGCAGATGGTCGCGCCACCAACGCTGGGGGGAATAAGCACCATTGGTGTTGCGGAAACTTTCTACACGCACAAGGAAAAAAGACAACCCAGTGCTGCTTGCAAGTGCGGTTAATGCTATTTTCCACCGAAACTACTTGACAGGCAAACGTTTCTTTAACCCGTTAATGACCACAACCAAAAATACTACTCATATTCTTGTGGTTTTATGGTATCCGTCTTTTATACGTCCTGACATTAAAATTTTTTTAAATAGGCTAAAAATTTTGCGGTTGCTCAGGAACAACATGTTCCAACGACGGAGCAATGGTCCAGTGTCAGTTCACAGCTGCATAATTAAGCTCATTGACGTTTCTTATTCCGTCTCTTCTGTCACTCCTGTTAGAACAGAACCGTCGCCAGAAAGTGTTCAATAGGGGGGCTTTGCAGTTCTGCTGGGAGGCTTTTCGTTTGTGCGGGGGGGTTTGGCATTACAAAATTAACCAAAACTCCCCTTATTTATAGTGTTTCACGTTTCAATTTGGGGGGCTTGGAGCTTTGTTTGGGGTCTAAGCCCACCAAAGCCCCCCCGTGGCGACGGGACTGTGTTAGAAAGCTGTTTAGATGTGCCACTACCGCAATTTGTTTATTGTTACACTTATAACCATGCACCAATTGTCCAGTGGAAAGACAAGGTTAAAATGTCAACGTAGAACCAACGAAAACGATAAAACGTAAAAGCCAATAACGAAAGAAAACATTGCTTAATTTATTTTTTTACCAGCATAACCAGGGAATGGGAGGTGTAGATTTACTCGAGAGAATTGTTAGGCAAGATAGACCAACGATTCAAAACTAGGATTGGCCCCTGTTGTTGAATTTTGTTGGGCAGATACAACTGCTGTTTGGAGATCGCATGATACGGCTGAATACAGCCGAAAGCAGGGTCTGCTTTGGTTTACATGTTCGGCTGCAGCTGGATTGACTGGAAACGTCCAGAGTGTCTTTTTGTGGGCCTAGTGGGAAAATAATTATCAACAAAAAATCTGAATTGCATCACCCTATATAGGCTGAAAATCAAGGACGATGAAGGGTATGTGGTATAAACACTTGAAAATGCAAGGATTGCAATTGTTAGACTGCACGCAAAATGCTTTTTAGCTTATCACAAATAGTAACGTTTATTTTGCCGTTCATTCAGTGTCGTGGGTTTGCTTTCACTGGCTACTGTATATCTTGCTTTGTACTTGCTGCCTATCATTGTAGTACAGCATTTACAGTACATTGCAAAGTTTTATCGTAAGGATTTTGATTCTCACACCGGTTTGGACCATTGTTCCGAAAGTGGAACAAAAAAACTTCCTCTTCCAATGATTTCTTTGCAGGTCGCACTAACGGCATGCAATAGACATCGTTATATTCACTAGTGTTTCTACTTTCGATAAACGATGAAAACGTTTTTGCTGAGACAGCTTTATGGAGCAAATGCAGGTCATTCAAATGTGGAAATATTTGGCATTTTCAAACATGTGGTAGAAAACAAATTAAAATGTTTTTGACAAAATTAAAATGTTTTAGACAAAATTAAAATGTTTTTGACAAAATTCATGCTTGCTTGCACTAAAGTGAATTATCATTGAAATCAAAACTGAGATGAAACAATGAAGCGGAAACGAGCGTCTACCTAGTAAATGTCATGTTTCAGAAAAGGAACAGTGGTCATTAATGGGATGTCGCAGTAGAGATTGTCGTCGGATAAAATAGGATTAATTTTCAATTTACACTTTCTTCACCGCAAACGTCACGCTCCACTTCGTTCAAGCTGATTGGAATGAATTCGTGGCGCTGATTCCTCGTTAGCAGTGAAAGTGTTGTGACGAAATGAAAATCGAGTTTCCATTATCCGCTCTTCCGCTAAACAAAATGCCTGCGCAGTGCCATCCTTAACAGATGGTAGAAATTTCAGTGGATTTCCTTAACCTATGCCAGTTGTGGTGGAGGCTTGGCCGCAAAACCTAAATTTACTAATTACTGTCAAAGTATGCGTAGACGTAGTATGTTGCTATCATAAACATGCGAAGGTCTTGAACTGCCCCTAACAAACAGCATTTATCGGTTGTGCGGCAATAAAACCATTATTGATCTCATCTAGGTGTTAGCGCTCTGCGTGCTACTGCAAATACAACGGTAATAAAAAAGTAACGCAAATAAATCTTTCTGGTGACGGGTTTCGCGAATGATCCAGATGACAGCCTCCGCATACAAAATACGTGCATGCCAATGTCAATGTCACCAATCCGTAAGTGCACACGCTGTAACGGAACTGCTGCCGACAATCGGCAAAGACTCATGCCAAAGCCATCTCTTGAATTTTTCATTTACTTCCTGCAAAGAGGTGCTTCTCGCATGGCCATGTGTGGGGATCAGACTACTTTTGAGTTTATCAAGATCACGAAACTAAAATGCGTAGCCTACTTCCACACGATCTTCAGGCCGCCACACCTCCCTGTTCTCTTGTTTTTGAAGCGGCCTTGAATGTTCAGCTATGCAGGACACAACCACACACAGCCAACTCGCGCAAGCAGCCAGTGCTTACTTCCCGAAGCCATGCCGATGTATTCCCCTAGCTACTGGCAAAAAGTCTATGAAACTGGAAATAGATTGTAAGGATGTAGAACACTACAACGCACTTCAGAAAGTTCATCAGGCGCGCTAAGCCAGTCAAGCCGAACAGCTCTTGTGGAGATGCTAAACCTGACCTGATAGCAAGCTTGTCAAAACAGTAAAGCGAAACTTTTAACTTCGGCTGAACATTGGTTATCACCGTAAAGAACGCAGCGCACGCAATGGAGTAAAACCTAACAGCACTGTTTTAGGTAGCCTTCTAAGCATAGATTTTGTGACCTCGCCCTTTGGCAACAATAATAATTATTGTCGTCTATTTTTACTATACGTTGACTTCAAAACTGTTTCCAAATATACACCTCACAATCAGAGACAAAAGTTCACCTCACGCGACACAGACGCATGTTTCTCATTTGCCTCGCAGTGAAGCAGTAAAATCCATATGCTTCTCAGTAAGCAGCAAGTAGCAGCGCACTGTGGGTTCAATGCTCTATTTCACCAGAACAATGGTAGCCAGCTGGATCCTCCGTCTTCGCGACAAACAGGATTCAGGCAGTATCAGATCTACAAGTCTACAACACTGTGCAAGTCAACCACAACGACGCGGTCGTGCTGTGCTCTTCAAATTACCTCGACTTTTTCGGCGCCTCAGTCATGTTATCACTTGTAAAGCGTCACAGTGTGAGACATGACACCGGTTTTACTCCAGTGTTATATCACTATTCAAAACTTATGTCGGTGTCTAAAATACTTCCAAGCTCACCATTTGGTTTCGGCAGAACCAATTGTCCCTATTTTACCCATGGACAGTAAAGCTGAAAATCTTATCTGAAAAATGCCCACGAAAATATAACGTTGTGAAACCTGCTTCCCACAACAATTAGGGGTTGCGTTGCATTGTGAGCAAGACTCGGACGAAGTTGCTCATATAGCAAAAGAAACAACTTCGAGCTTGATGATGACTTTGGAAGAATAACTTCAAACGCTTGCTTTGACCCCTACAGTACCTTGGTACACAATAAAGTACATATCGCTAATATCAGTCTTGCTTCACACCTTCAAGCTTGTTTAAGTGTTTCGCCGCCCGCTGTAACCTGAACTTTGTGCAGTGACATGCATCGTACGTAGTTTCTTGGACCAGATATGTGAAGGGCCCGCAGGTGATTGTGAGTTGCAACGGCAAACTTGAATGGCAGATCAGAGCACTTCTATAAGAAAAACTAAGTACTCACAATAATAATCCGCTGACGCATAGCTCCAACAAATGAACTGGTTTGGTGCAGCTATAAATTAGACAAAGCTGCGGTGAGTCACCGGGGATCCTTTCTTAAGACATGAGGTTAAATGGAAAAGACATTGGTGGTACATTTTCTCAATTAAAGAATAATGCACAGCAATGGCGGCATCGCAACTACGTGTATGAGGCTGGCGAAACACGTTTGAAATTTCCGTCCAACAATCCGAACTTCAAGCAGTGACGACGACTCATGGTGCTCCGTTAAACCGTTCGCATTGTACTAAAAGCGAACAGCGAGAGATCTTGCCCGTGAACTGGGAGCAGCATTAAGCAATTTTGCCCCAGAATCACAACTGGGAAAAACTGCAATGACCTGCAAGTGAAATGTACACGAAACAATGGGCAACGCAACTGTACCTAATTTCCAGCAAAATTTAACAGAGGTAGTAAAATGTGTTTCATTATCAACTTTCTATACTGGACAGCCGATCAAAATTATCAACATGACGTGTACATTTACAATGAACCATGCATGGGCAAATTAAGCTGGTGGGCCACATGCAGCTCGTTAAGCTTTTTAATCTAACCCACTAAATCTGTCCAAATTATATTTGTCCAAATTCATTTTTACATTTCACTTGTATCAGTTTGTACAAACAATCCATCACCTAATCCTGATCCGGTCTGCTGTAAAACTTTAAAATGTAATGCGTTCTGCCAGTCAAAAAATTAGCCAATCCCTGCAATAGACATAAGCAGTCGTTGTATGGAGGCAAACAGAATGCTGACAGACTGTCTACTAGTGTCTATAGCCGATCAAGAATGAGGTTGAAGTGGGTACAGGCGGTGCATTGGAACCGATCCGCAGGTGACAGCTTGTTGCCAGGAAATTCCGAGCGCCAAAAAGCGGTCAGTAATTTAGACAAACTTCACAGATAATTACTTCTATTACCAAGCAATCAATGAACACTGGCAAGGCAATACCCATTACAAAGAATTCCTCTACGTCCAGCTATAACCTGAATTGGCACGAAAAATGTCGTGCTGTGTGCTCCAAACCCTCTCACAATTCCTCACAGCTGACTTGCACTTTGAATTGTATCAGTAGCGCGCTACTTTTAGGACGCTTGGCTTATGGCCGCCAACGAACTGTAATGCCGTAAAGAAGACCTACCCTGTTTTCCCATTTCCACAAGTCTTAGTCAATCCGCGCACACATGTGTTCGAAGCGGATTTTGGCGCTGCTCGTCTGTTTACTTTGAAGCTTTCAAGTCATTCTACTTCAGCCAATACCTGGGATACTATAATGCCCGACAGGATAAACTTCAAGCAAACAAAGCGAGATGGCTTGTGGTGAAACTGGCCCGTGGGAAAGTGGGGCACTCTTCGCTGCGTCAGTCAAACCGTTTCCAAGGCAACTTCTTGACGATGGCGTGGTTTTACGTGAGTTTATGACAGCAGATGTTTCTTTGCAGCTGTCAACAATCAGCAAGGGAAAACAGAGCTAAGTGTGGAAACATGCAACCAAGCATTTGCCGGTATGTCTAACGGTTGTAAGAGCGAACATACCTGAGCTGATTACATAAAGTTATCGAACGAAACGTGATGCACCTTTCTCAGAGGGGCAGAACGAGCTTCTGGAATGCCTGTATCGATTAATCGTGATCGTCTCATTCGGGCATGATGAATATGAACTAGTAGCAACGGGGCGGTCTCTTTTTGCAACACAACATAAACACGCTTTGCAAAAATGAATAAGCTATAAACTCGAGGGCAACCACAAGTCTCGTTTTGACAGGGACAGACCCCTATTTAGTTTGGGGTCGTGTGCGCTGGTCGTTACCTGCTTGTCGCGGAATACCAGACCGAGTGTTGGCAGCAGAAAACAGCAAAAGAAAAATGAACATAAGCTGTTAAAAGTTTCGTTTCTATTACAAAAATAAACGATGTCTCTTTCTTGCTTTTCACTGTTTGGGGGAAAAATCATCAGGATGTCAGAGTAATTCGCCGGCCTAATTTTATGCAGTCAAATTGCCCATGACCGTGTGTGAAACTTTCACAACCGAAATTGCGCAACGTCCCGGACTGACATTAACGATTTTTTTCATCCCAACTACCAACTTGGCAGCTGTTCTCAGATAACCTTCTTTAATCACTCGTGAAGAAAATTCGACAAAACGCTACAGACAGCTTGTTTATCCCAATTATCACCTGAGAAAAAACGACCGCTCGTCCTCATCAGACGCCACTTACGCAGCAATAAGAAACAGAAGAAGTGTTTTAAACCTGCTGCCTAGCAAGTGCGCCGAAATATCAGAAAACTTGCTTCATGTACCTGCTAACTATGATTGGAAAAATAAACAATGAAATGACTGAAATAGCCCACCTCACAAAAACATTAACTTTCCGTCAAAAAATGTAGCCCAAGAAAATTAAAAGTGTTCCAGCAGAAGAAATGTTTGATAAATTAAACGCGGATACCAGGGAAAGGCGTAGAATCCATTCGGAGAGACCAATGACAGATTATTTTAAGTACATATTTTGTAAGTAGCAGCCAGCTCTAGTTTCGCTTGCCCCGAATAAAAATTTGACTTATGCAAACCATCCTAGCGTCCATTCGTGATCGACTCAAGAGTAATGGTACGTGTGCGCGATCGGCAGCAGTTACAATAGCCATGTAACTGCGGCTCATGAGCTTCTGTAATAACTGAGCTTCGTTTCAACCCGGTTACATGAAAACAAGATAAGCGGCTTAAAACTGATTGGCGCAAAATCCGAAAGATCTGATAAGCTGCCAGAACAAGGCGAATGCAAGTTGCAAATCCACAGCAATCAAACCGTGTAGAAACTTTTGAGCTATTAACTGTTTTTTCAAATGAGTTTGTATTAGGCTCAATTTTTTTTGCAAATGTAGGCGATTTACCAATGATGCTATTATCTGGTTTTACACATATTCGTAATGCATGCTTTAATTCAATCGCGTGTCATCAAAGCAAGCGTTTTAACAGATATATCATTTCGCATTCGTTTTTCTCAACACTCGACCTCCACGATGTTTCAAAGCTCAAAGTTCTCGCTGTAAATGCAAACAGCAATTTCGCGTGAAGATGCCATTGACACGAAACTATCCTGAAAGCTGCAAAGGCGCACGTAGCTTTTCACACGCGACAAACTTAACGACAGAAATCACGTAACGCGATGTTTTGCCAGGAAGTGCCGGTTAAACAAGCCAGTGAATAGGTGCTTGTGAGCTTATCTCGCAATCAAGTTGCGCACCTGATCAATCACGAGAAATCAAGCGAAATATTCCCTCCGTCGACGCTGGGCAATAAGCGAGTGTGGGAACCGGTTTGCAACGGAGAGTCTTGCCAGGCGCACGTCATTGAGACACATTTACCAGTAACTAGCAGCTGCAGCAGCGACTGCGTACATCCAGAAGCCAAGTTGGCGTCGATTCGCAACAGGGCAGGAGAAATTACATCCCATTTGGCAAAAAGATTTCCGACCGCACAATTGCAATACCGTTTTATAGTTCCAAAAATATTCCTTGCAATAACACGCGATGTCGTTTTTATTTCGAAACTATTCAAAATAAGACTCTGCGCAACATCGAACAGAATGTGCTAGCAAAAACCAGTTCTTCGATTTTAGTTTGCGTCGCAGCGTCAACCCCAGTGTTTGAGACAACTACCAGAAACCGTGCAGATCATTACTGGAAGCCTTTCTAATTTTCCTTTAGCGCTTGAAATCACTGGACAGGCATCACGCCATCTTTATAAATTACAATGCTGAACACAACAAAATAACGTTTTCTGGCTGAAGGAAGTAACAGCGGCAATTACTGGCCGGGAAGCACTTGCAGTAACCTCTCATTGAATACGACGCCGTCAGTTCTGTACAACAGCAGTACAACAATGACTGAGAGCGACGATCCAACCAGAGCAACAGTGTGGCCAAGCCATCAAACTGTTTTTTTGTACAAGCGAGCACGAAATGAAACACTGCAAGTTAGTACAGAAAATTTTGCTAATAACCCTTTATTTTTCATGAGTTGTGTAAAAGATGAGATGCTGAAAACATGTAACGCACGCTGGGTCACTAACGCTTGCTTGAAATGTACCCATAAATATTCTGGCTGTCCATAGTGTTTAACGAAAATTCGTAAAGTGCAGAATAGCCATGACGTTCAGAAACGAAATAAGCAATAGTGGTCATCAAACTCTGCAATCTCCTTTAAAACTTTTTTGGCATTAAACAAAAAAAATGATTGTTTGTTTCTAGACTATTTTCAGTAATTTATCCTTGCTAATGCAGTAGTTTGTAATTGGCAAAATTTTTTGTTAGATGGCGTTTTATGACATAACATTGTGACGCCAGCAGGTTGATTCTAATGGGGCCTGATGGTCACCTGGCGAACAAAGTGACTTTGATGGATCCACGTCAATGACGCAACAAAACCAGTTCTGTGATGTAATTGTTCCACGAGGTGCGTGTTCATTTTTGGATTTTTCTTTTTCTAGTTTAGAAGCATATACCATGCGAAGATTCAAACTGAATTTCAAAGAGTGACGCATCTCGAAACGCCAGGAGTTAAAATTAGATAAATGTAGCTTAAACCCGAGGATATTTGACACGAGCTAAGTACCAATAAGTTGCGTTTAAAGTAACATGTTAACAACAGGTGCAAGTAAAACCCTTATCAACTTTATATGTACCAAAAATCTATGAATGAAAATTTGGGACGAATGTTCAAGTCACACTTCCATCGATCAGTAATACACTAGTAATGTCGCAGTGCAAGTTAATATTTACAAGTTTGGTACGTTGGTTCACTTCCTGATAATAAATTTTAGCCCCATGTCCACTGACTAAAAGTTAGCATAACAGCTTCCAACAAACGAAATGTTAACTCCCCAAAAAACGCTTTTATTTTCATTTGTCTTGCAATCGCCTTTCTCGCATGCGTTATATTTGCATTTGATCATCTCCTGCAACAACTTCTGGCAATTCATTCACTTTACAAAGTCAACCTACGCAGAAGGTAGGTTGTCACTTCGCGATCCACATCATGCCTATTCCTATTCGCATATTTTCAAAGGGATCTTTCATCGCCTGGCAATGCGTCGAGTTCGATCATTGCATTGCACTACACTGAGCTACACGATCCATTGCGGTCGATTGTGCTGTGCTGCCGCGATCTGATGGACCGTAGTTTTCGTCCCGTTGCAGATCGACCAACCATCAGCGACAAGATGCGTAATCGAGCGAACAACGCAAGCATGACTGGTTTTTCCATTGTCGCTAGTCTTCAAAATTAGCTGCAAGAGAGTACTCGACACAGTGGTCTGAAAACAAAGTATTCATAACGTATTTGGAAAATGCTTCATGTTTATGCAGTTGCGACAGGAGCAAACGAAAGCAATAATTGGCGCTTTGCTTTCAGCTTTTCGGTACACTAAACCAAACCAGTAATCGAGTTGTGGCAGGTAACTTCTAGACAGCGTCATGGCAGAAAACACCAAACATCATCACACACGGTCAATACAAGGCTCGCAGCTTTTCGTCCGTGTAAAAAGTCTGTCACACTGTACCTGGCAGAAAACGACACCAAGATATGAAACTTACGAAGGCGCCACTTTGGACAACACATACAAAACTTTGGAAAACCCATGCTCAAAGTCAGCCGGTTGGCCGTGTGGTCTCGAAAATCCTCCCGCAATGCACTTCGCGTCCAGGGTTCACGTTTCTGGGCTATTGCTAGCAAATTATATCGATCCTATTACTGAATAAAGAGTAAATGGGCCTACTTTTCCCTGCGCGGTGCTATTTTCAAAAACCCTACTATTAAGCTCCGTTGGCCATGTAGCATCAAAATTGTGAAACCCCGAAAACAATGGGCTGCCTTTCAGAGCCTGTCGGAATGTGTAGCCTATCGTTTCGTCTAAATGCAGCGTAAATAGTGGGCTTCATTGCTACTAGCAACAACACAACTACGTAATCAGCAATGAATGAAGTGAAGTGTCATCTTCGCACCACTTTGAAATACGGAAGCTCTGGGTATCATTTTGTACACATGCCTAAGGCAAAAAAGCGAACCCTGCAAGTAGAACGTCTGCTCAAACCACTATGTGTGCACTTCATGCCGCACACAAAACTGAGTAGTGCAATAGTTCACATGAGTGCAGGCTGACTGCAGCTGCTGCCATCTTCGAAGACCCGCGTTATGCACTACAACGAGTTGTTGCCTTAACGCACTTGGTTAAAATACTTGAAACAAGTAAAACCCTTGCAGTCTAAATCGCTAAACCAAGTATGTCAGAAGTTTCCGCTGCAGCTATTCTTTTTAAACAGGCGCGTCTCTGCTACCCGCAAAGCTGCTTTACGCCAAGTCATCAAGATACAACATGACAGCGTTTCACCCTAACGCAGCGTAAAACGCGTGTGCTTACTATGTCCTGCCTTTCTTCGCGTTGTCTGACCCTTTCTCCGCCGTTTCGCCTCATTACGCTTTTTTCGTCCTGCGATTCGTTCCGGCCACTCTTCACAGAACCATCGCTTTCCTGGTTAAGCAAACAGGCGCGAATATTTTATTATGACGTCATACATGCCGTGAATACTGCTGATAACGAAAACAAATGGGAGTTGGCCAAGCAACTTCCACACCATAGTGGGTCCACAGCAAAGCAAGCACCGATTACGGGATTTCCCCTGAACAGACTTATAGACTTTGCATCGTCCTCCGCAACACACGTGCAGCTCAGCGTCGTAATTCGCAATTTTGCGCCGCCTACAAGAGTTATAGGAGGCCTTGGTTATGAACCAACAGACCATGGGTGTCGGAAGGGGGTGGCAGGGGGGCTTTACCCTGCTGGATTTTGAAATTTGATATTTTCCTATTAACTTTTTGGTGGAAAATATTTTTCTCATAGTTTCGTAGTTGGTAAAATGAATTTTCACCACCGTTGGCCCCTTCCTGGAAAAATCCTGTTGGCCACCTGAAAAAATCCACTACTGTCCCCCCTCCGCTGGAAAAAATCCTTCCGGACCATGCTCCAGGCTGTCCAAACCCTTCCCACTGTAGAAGCATCTTGCGAGACAACTTTTGCAGGCTGACGAAAAATTTGTGCAAACGGCTGAGTAACTTATGTCGACGATCATGGGCTACCGAATTTTCTCTGTCGTTATTGCCTTGTCACCAACACATTTCACAACTAATTAAGTTTCAGTCACGCTTTTTGTTTGTTTCCAGCTTCAACAAAAGCTTTGATCGTTTCCATCTAAATTACGCATTGAAACGAAAGAAAGTCCATGCAAATCGAAGAGAGCTCAACATTACAAAACCCGACTTTTTCGTGAGGTGCTGAACGACCTAGAATAAAACTTTCGTACAACTTTTGCACATCAAAGACAAAGTGTTGCAAATCGTCATAGCAAAACTACGTCCTAAGCAGTTGAAACAACATAACGACCGTGTCAGAAATGAAACGTCTATGTTTGACCACCTTTGAGTGTAAAGCCACAAAGAAACGTTAGAAAACGCTCGGGATTTATCAGTTGCCACCAGCGTAACATTTCAGCCTTAGAGCGTTAGTCAGCAGTGGTTTGGCCGTTCATAACCACAGAGTGCGAAATTTTGAATACCACTCGGTAATCTCGTGCTTTTCAAGTAATAACAAAAAGCATTGGTCATGAAACTGTTTTTTTCGGTCATAGACTGCAATGTTTTTGAAATGACCGAAAAAAATTAAGTAATTTCGGTCAGAATGTCTGAAAATATAGGCTAGTAAACACTGCTACGGAAAGTTTTAATAAAACAGTGAGACAAATGACCGAAATGTTTCAGTGACTAAAATGTCTCAGCAGGCCCGTAACCAGGGGGCGCAGCGGGGGCGAAACCCCGACTAGAAAAATTTTCTCCCCCCATGGAAAATGTGTTGGACATAGTTTATAACTATTGGACATAGTTCAAAAAATTTGGGCTCCTCTCAGAAAACTCTTCTCCCCTCCTGGTGTCCCAAGCTGGTTACGGGCCTGTGTCTCAGCAAAATTATGACCGAAATATCTCAGAGAAACAAAAGTAATGAAATATGAATGAGTTTCACATAGTTATTCGACCCCTTGACAAAACAAAACATTAGAAGTGGAAGGTTACTCAATGTTTAATTTTCTCTCTGCTCTGATTTACTTCTTTTTTGAAGAACTGTTTTCCTACTTCATCGTTAACCCCCGGCCAGTGGTGCCCGCCTCCCCATTTAAAATTTATGCCCCCATTTCATGTTTGCCCTTTGTTGATGCATGCATCCAATATTGTACTGTATTTAAAAAATGTGGTCCCCCCTGCTGCGAAATCCTGGCGACGGGCCTGTTTTGAAGTCCGTAAAAATGCGAAAATACTTACCTAAGTCGCCAATGTTGTATTCGTTTTCCTCTTTCAATTAATAAAAGATATGCGTGTTCAGCATGTGACCAATTGAACTGAAAAAATCTAAGAAAATTCCAGCAACAACTTGTGGTCGTCACCTAATGATTTTTTGTTATATCAAACTAGTAACAGGATGGAAAGATTCCCGAGCGATGGCTTGCCTACACCTGGACGTGCTACATGAAGAAGTGCCCCCTGCAAAGTGTAACATTTTCGAATTTCCGCTTAATGTGGTCAAACAATGCTCTTTTAACTAGCGTCAGTTGCAGTACGAATCATCATGATTGTGCCGTTGTTAATCTGTAAGAAAGCGCAAGCGAAAACAAACCAGATCGAATGTATTGGCCCAAATAAGTTATAGGATAATTCCTAAATACATCAAACTTTGCATCGTGTAGTTCAGTGTTTTTCAACCTTTTTTGCATCACGGACCACTTTATGCAATAAAAAAATTTTGGGGAACAC
>JGI24159J19872_10004691_pt1 | contig 17494 bp, 11 predicted proteins | sample Ectturendosymbi4_FD_19872 | JGI IMG/M metagenome (IMG submission 19872) | reverse complement strand
ATGAAAACTTCAGCGAAACACTTTGGCCTAGCAGTTGGGCCCTAGGCCAGGCAACATGAGCCAAAATGACCCCAAAACTACTTCACTTATGACGTCACTCACAAAAAATCCACACCCCCAACCAATAATTTTTTTTCGAGTGCAGACTAGAAGACTGGCCGATCCGTTTGAGCCCTTGAACAACTCTCGGGCGCAATCGACGGAGGAGCTAGGGCGTTGGTAAGGCAACCAAAAACTGCTGTTTTTTAGGCCAGAATCGAAGTACGAATATATCGTACAGTACGCTGGCTGTCAAAGTGTTAAGGGTTTGAACAGCTGTCCAGCTAATCGCCTGATGAGTTATGAAGTTGCGAAGTGGCACAGAATAGTGGCTCAATACAGGATTTCAAAGTACAAGTATCTCGTACACTAGCAGCGTGTTGATAATATCACAGTGCTCTTCTTCTGAGCAATAGAGCAGCTTTGTTAGTGTTTTTTAGATGTATTTAATACCTTTAGTTTCGATTTTTTCCATTTTATATTTTCTTCAACATTTTAATTTTCTTTTTCAACAGTCATCCAGAAGCCAGATTTATTGTTGAGTCGGTCTACATGTGCAAGTTCATACTGCTCCCTTCAGGACATGTTTAGCAAAATCAAAGAAGATTTTAGAGAGGTTGAACAAGCAAAAGTCACCTTGCCAAATGGTAATTAAAAAACTACCAAAAGGTGACAATCAGTAAGGAAACAGCAAGATAATGGCAGAAACGCATTTGGGTCTGAGGCGTTAGATCAGTGTTTCTTAATTTTCCAACCCCAGGGACCCATCTCATAGCTTGATGGTCACTAACTGCTCAGGAGAGTTTTTTCAAGATTCAAAAGATTAGAAAAGAATTAATAGGTCACAATGTCCCAGGAGAGGTTGTCCGCTCTGAAAGTGACAAACTTGGATTTTGATGAATTCCCAGATGATTGTGCTATGAAGGGAAGGACAGAACCTTCTTAATTGTTTGTTATGTTCAGACTTATTAGTGTTGCAACCTCTCAGTTGGCGTTGCGTTGAATGTGCGATTCACAACGAATAAAATGTGCGCGAAGAATATCACCCATATATATGTTGCGCAAACAAGCAAATAGAGTGATCTTGACAGGTGATCTCTATTGTTGGTTGCTGCCACAGTGAGAAGCATTGTGCACTTGCCGCTCAGGCTTTCCGGTCGCAGCAAAATGGTGCTGTGACCAGGATGTGAAGATTGTGCCAGGTGCAACCTTCACAAAAAGAACGTGCGATTGGTGCGGTTCATTATAAAAAGGAGGGATGTTGTTGCAACCGCTCGGTTGGCGTTGCATTGAATGTGCGATTCACCACGAACGGGATGTGCGTGAAGAACAAGCACATGTGTGGTGTGAACAAGCAATAATAGAGCAATCTCTATTGTTGCTTGTAGAGCTCGACCCATAAGGTTATTTTGGGCCGATACCGATGTTTTTCAATTCTCATTGCTGATATCCGATGCTGATACCGATATTTTTGTCATACTCAAGCAGTATCTATTTTGCCTCATGAGGTAAAATAACCACTCCTAGAGCTATTTTGCCTTCAGCCAAACATTTTCAAACTACAGCTGAAAGACATTACAGTGCATATTTTTCTTCAGGCCACATAAACAAACAAAATAATTTCACAAGTTACAATTATCATATGAGGCAAGATATACACACCTGTTATGCCTTGTGAGGCAAAATATACACTCCTGGAGCTATTTTGCCACCAGCCGAACATGATTGGCTGAACTGGTCACATGACAAGTTTGGACAGCGTGACTGTCTCAATTGACTGTGACATCTGTAAATGGGTCAGTCTGATAGACAAGTAATGTTATCCTTTCAGTGCTGGCAAGCTGTTAGCAGCTTCTTCCTTGCATTGTGTGAACTGTAGGCCAAACCTAAACCCTTGCTTCTTTACATATTGTACTTGTCACGTGACCATTTCAACTGTGTTTGACTAAAAGGATGGTTTAATCCGTTGTGCCTGCTGCAGTCCATAGCAATTTCTAGGACTCACAGTAGTTTAACTCTAAATCAAAAAATGCACAAACAGCAAACATGTTGCGTGTAAGTGGGCTTACTCCTTATGTAGACATCTGTGCCTATGCTCAGATGCTATAAGTAAAAAAATGCGCTACGCATTAAAACCATCACTTCACTGTGATGAAGAACCGTACCACATTGAATTATGTGCAAACCTGGGTCCTGCTCGCTGTGACGTAGGCACTTTTTGATGCACGCTGAACGCAAGACTGTCTAGCCTAGAGAGACTTTGTTATAACTGCCCAGCAACACAACAGCATGTGACCTAGTTTGTTCGCAGACAATCATGTGTTTACCGCGCCAAAACCTATGAGTGAATGTTATGTCATAGAGCGTTTTGTCGGGACTGTTGCACTGCGGTCTGTATGCATGAAGGCTCTGTACGCTAGGAACAGGACAGAGCATTTGTGTTAATTAATCAAGGTCAGAGACGAAGCAGCAACTTGGGTTTCCGAACGTTCTATGCATAGCAACAATGCAACACTTTTATGAGCAAATATTGCCGATATATATCGCCGGAATTTTGCTGATACGATACATCAGCAACATCGTCATATNGGCCGATATATATCGGTGTGCTGANACATCGGTCGAGTTCTAGTTGCTTGCTGCCACAGTGTGAAGCTTTGTGCACTTGCCGCTTGGGCTTTCAGATTGCAACACTAGATTCAGTGTTTGCAGCTTTTTATTTCTTAATACATATTTCCATAATGACAGTTTTAAAGGGATGTTTTAAACCTCATCCTTTCACGTGCGGGTTTGGTTACATTTGATTATTTGTAGTTGGAAAGGGTAACAAACACACGAATCATTAATCTAGCAGTTGCAATCATTTGGGTGCATTTTACTTGATGTTTGTTGCAAGGAGCAGCAGTTTTTGCTCATGGTGAAGGCATGTGTGTGAGATTTTCACAACCATTGCAAGTCACAACGTGTTCCTCACCACCTTGTGCTTTATTGCCTTTATACTACCACACACATGTGCAGCGTGTTTTGCAATAGTAAAGTGTATATTTTGGATGCTACTGTTGAGCACAGATAATGGGTTGTGAACTTGTTGACCCATCTGTAGATCATTGAGTGGACAGGAAATTCACAACATCCTAACCGTTCTGTGAATTGCAATTGAGCTGCATGGATAGACATCTGCCGAAAATATGCCTCAACTATAAATATCTTTTGCTCAGTATTCAATGGCATCGCGAAGGTCAAATTTGGTAGACTCTTAAGGCGGCTTCACACAGAATCCGGTTACGGATTACGATCCGGCTTGTGGTCAACAGCAGTCTTCCCACATGCAGCAAGAACACCATCATCGGCAATCCGGCTTATTTAAAATTGTTTTATGTCGTAAGCCGTAACCAGATTCTGTGTGAAGCCGCCTTTAGAACATTAATTCTACTTGGTAAATCTTAAAAATAAAAAGAATTAATTAACTATTTCAAAAGTTATTCAAGTTTAGGTGATGACCGTTTTTTTGTGTCACCCTGTACATGATTGTGGCTATTTTTCATTTGCTAAAGTTGTGTTTCTTCAAATGTATAGCTAGTAATACATTGTTTATTTTAACTAAGTGTGGTAAGTTGTTAGTAACTTTGCACCAAAAAAGCGGACCCGAATTTCCCAGTCTTATTTAGTACTGACTCATTCTAGTCTGATATATGTGTCTTATAACCTCAGTTCAGTTTTAACGCTACAGCACATTGCCTCATTGTTTCTCATGTGCATGATCAAGTTTTAAATATATATCTTCTCAATTATGTTGAAATAGTCAAACGATATTCTGTTTTTCATCTGAACTTTTGGGGTTTGTTATGCAGTGTGTGATTAAATCCTTCACACAAATTGCAGTTTTATAAGACCAGGGTTTTTTAAAGGTGTTTTAGGGACCCGATTCGGGTCCCTAGAATTTCAAATCGGGACCCTAGAATCAGAGAAAATTATCATCAGGTCCCTAAAGTCTGAGAAAATCGGGGCCCTAGAATCAGAGAAATCGGCTCCCTACAGATCCATATGGGGTACCTAACATTTTCCTTAAAAAAAACTGATAAGACCATCTTTTTAGGAGCCGGAAGGTGATTGGTTCTGTCCAGAATGTCAGAAGGTGATGGAGGCTGAATGCAAGGAAACACAATCAAAAGCTATGTCACAACTGAGCATTGACCAACTGGCATTGCATTTGAGATACGCTCTTCAGCGAATGAAAACAACTGGGGTAAGTGTCATCAAAACTCATCTGAATTTGCGTCACTTCTGTAATGGGTGCTTGGGAACAAAGCTCTGTAGATTATGGCTATGAGGATTTTGCAAATTGCTCCAAAATACAGATTTGCATCAAAATATGTTGGTGCTGAGGTAAAACTACCCATAATCTTATAAAATATAGCAATATGACGATAATTTTTAATTGAAAGTGTGAACTAAATTTTTGTAGAAATGAGGTTGCATTTTTGCCACATACTTGTTGCTTTATTTTTTGTGGAGTGTTTAAACATGGCTGCTGCAGAGAGTCTGATGCTTTTTATTTTTTGTCAAACCCAAATGAAAATTTCTTAAGAAGCCTGTTGTGGGTGAAGTAGATGCTTGGTTTGAGTTGTTTTCCTGGCAGATGAACTCAATAACATGCATAATGCTGTGTTTATAAATGGGGCATGTCCAAATAATTACTATTTTTGAGCAGTGACAAGGACAGAACACAAATAATTCAGAAAGGGCAACGCATTTTGTTGCTGGATGCTGCAGATTTGACATTTGTTAACACTTTGAATTCTTTTCTTTTGCCGTTAGTAAACAAGACTTCATAATGCTTAANTTGCACGTTCATTTGCAGTGTGAACCTTTTCTTGAGCCTGTGGATACTAACAAATTTAATGACTATTTGGACTATGTTTTCCATCCAATGGATTTAAGCACTTTGGAAAAGAATGTCAAACAGAGGAAATACGGCTGCACTGAGGTAAACAACTTTTGTTTGTTTGTTTGTGAAGGTTAGTTTGGCTAACTTAGCTTAATTTGAATCACGTAATTTTTTCTGTAAACTTTTTGTTCCTCTATCTATAGCAAGCTGAAAAAAAACAGTAGGTTTTGCATGTCTGTAGCAGCTGCTAGCTTGTACTGTGCTTACTTCTAAAATGGTCATAAGTGGTGGTAACTTAGTGCTCTTCAGATGATTTCAGTGATATCATGCAATAATTAAGAAATTACGACCTAATGTGAGTTAAGTCGCACTAACACTTGTTAGTGTTTTGGTTGAACTTACTACCGTGCATGTGCATTGCGATTTTCAACTTGGCCCGCCCGCTCGCCTCATTTATGGTGGGATTATGGCTTTGTTTTTGACGCTATTGCTGTTCGTGTACAAAAGTTGTGTACTTTTTTGTACTTTTAGTTTTCTGATGTACTTTTTGTTGGTGTGCAGGCATTTACTGCAGATGTGAAATGGATTTTACACAATTGCATAATTTACAATGGACTGCAGACAAAGCTGACACACATTGCCAAATCCATAGTGAAGATTTCTGAGCACGAGGTACAGTGCGTTAAACCAAAAGTTTGATGTACAACATTGTATGCTAAAACAGGCATACCGTACTTTTCTGCAATGTGTTATAATACTTACGTAGTATTGCCATTCTTACGTTGATCAAATTTGTTCATTGTATCGTAATATATGTTGCAGATGAGTGAGATTGAGGTTTGTCCTGAATGTTATTTAAACTCATGTCGCAAGCGTGAAAACTGGTTTTGTGAACCATGCAAAGAGCCACATCTTCTTGTTTGGGCCAAACTTCAAGGATTCCCTCATTGGCCAGCTAAGGTATATAAAATGCATCACTTCTGTTTGTCACTAAAGTAATCCTGTGTACTGTTGATGTGCCAGTGCCATCGAAGTTGACCAGAGCTTTTATCGGTCATTCTCACCATTGTAGAACGACTTGGTAAAATGTTAAACTGCTGGGCGTGTTGTGAAAATGTAACGTATTTTTTTGCGCAAAGTAAGGTATTTATACTTGGCCTGATTCCCTGGTGTTGGTTTTTGCCCAAGGTGACATGACACTTTTAGATGTACGATAAAACCATAGATAGATACACGTAAACCCAGCAAGTCTACCGCTACAATACTCTAATTAAGTTTGTTTTTGAAACCGCAAGGCTCTTCGAATCGACAAAGGTTTGGTGGACTGTCGTTTTTTCGGTCAACATGATCGTGCATGGATACCCCTATCTGGGTGCTATCTTATGTCGAAAGAAATGCCGTTTCCTGTCAAAAACAAGAAAAAAGGCAGGGGTCCTGGTGCCAAAGGTTGGTAGGACGAGCCTTTGCTGTTTTTTCGCTTCATAATTTTCTGAACTCATTGAGTAACATTATTTTTTCATAAATAATGTTGCGTGTTCTTGTATAATTTGATTTGTACACAATAAATAGATTCTCTGACTACTGGAAGACATTTTGTGTTGGTCAGCAAGCACCAGCAATAGGAAGGGTAAATAAACTACTGAAACAAATAAGATTTCATGTGCTTGTGAAATCATTAAGTTAATGATACACATTTCATACTTCACTACGTAAACTAGCTTTATTTACGCTAGGTGATGACATGTACACTTCATTTGTTGGCAGGTTTTTTGAGAAAGTAGTTAGTAACAAGTTTTGTTTTCTTCAGTACAGCGCAGCTTTTCATTACGTGTGCAAATGCTTACGCCAATTTCTGGAGTCGGTCTGATTTCGTCTTTTCGTGGTTACCTGTAGCAAAAAATAGTAGGGAAAGCCGCTGCGCAGAAAATGTACTCACACGCACTGTTGGCATGGGCGTCGGAAAATGTTTTCCAGGTAGGGACCAATAGTGGATTTTCCAGGGATAGTCAAAAAGATTCTTGCAGGGGGGCAAAAGTGGCAAAATTTCATTTTACCCACTCAAAACTAAGAAAACCTTTTTTGCTAAAAATTTGATGGGAAAATGTCAAATTTCAAAATCCAGCAGGGGCCTTGCCCCCCTTCCCCTCTTCCGACGCCCATGACTGTTGGCAATTAGCTTGCAACACTTGCATTAATCGTATTTTTACCTTACGAAACACCGTCAGACTTGTTGCTAATTTGTAGAAATACCCATACATTTGTCTTTCTATGATTCCTTCGAACATATATTATATAGTTTGAAAGCCAAGCTGCAGTTCTTCTGTGATGCCACAGTGTATCACTGGAAATCAACTCTAAAACAACTGAGCTACTTGGGAATCGAATAAAGTTTTAAAATCCGGGTAAAAGAATGTAGATCCGAGTGCCAAGAGCCGAAAATGTCGGGTGTTCCCTTTTTTAAAACTGTTTCTGTCAGTCATTTATTTCTGAAGCTGATACAGTGGCGCACATTAGATATCTAGAAGGTTGTTGTAGATGTCTAATAAAACACATTGACGTTTGATGCTTCATTGTCACATGCATAAAAACACAAACATTTCACAAATGAAAGTTATTGTTTTGTCAATTGTTCTGCCTATTTCTGCTTTGCACCAAAACATTCAGAAAGACAGTGGGAAGAAATTAATCAAAGACTAGACTATTCCTATTGCATGTTTTATTACTGCGTATATATGATGCAGTTACTGGTAGCGTATATTTTAGTTACGACTTTGGTGTTGCATCTGAATGAATGCATCGTTCTCATGGCCTGTGCCATATAAGCTTCATACTAGTGCTTTTAAAAACGAACAGAATATAATATTAGCACTCGGTGGACTTTTGGGCTTTCATTGCTTTTTTGTGTTTGAAGTAAATGATAGTCATTCTGTTGCGTCGGCAGAAGCAATGATTTTAATTGCAACCGAGTTAAATGCTTTGTACGATTCAACTTCAAGTACATAGCGTCTACTTACCAATTTGCAAGTCACATACCCGAGGATGTTGACGACGTCTACATTGTACAGGTGGTTTAGACAACGCTATGCAAGAGGCGCAGCAATATATTGACAATGTTGCGCGCAAGCTTGGCACTTTCGAATACCATCCACTTCGCACACCACTAACCCACATGGATCTCTATAGGAGACCAGGTGGTGCGCAGTCATCTGGCGATGTTCCGGTGAGTGCTGCGATATTTTATTTACATATTTCTTCACCCCGAGTGAATGTGGCGCATGTGGGTGTACTACGCAATGCTCAACTCCGAACTATCCATCACTTGCAGTATTCCATGCTCTGAAACTGTTTCAAAAAGATAAACTAATAGCACTTCTGTCCTGTTAAACCCTGTACTTAATTTTTGTATTTAGGTGAAATGGTACCCTGTTACAATAATTGCTTCCTATTTTTTCAGTTAAGTCTTAAAAGAGAAGCCACTGAAGAAACAAGCAAGCATTCCATATCATCGGTGCTTGGTTTTAAACTCGCCAACAATGGTGCGTTGTTTATAAGTGTTACATTACGCGAGCTTTATTTGATTCTTCACTCGTTAGCGTTGATATGCCCGAACTGGGCATATTGGTCAAAGGTGAATAATATTCTTAAATGGATACCAGTCTTTTGGTGGCGCATTTTTCGCATTCAGAGAATTTCGGATGAGAGTTTTTCCGATCGTACGAACAACCAGTGTGGATCAGAGTTGACTTCATACGTTCACGCTGTTGGCTGCAGTGCCAAGTTGGATCCATCGGCTTTCTCGGTTCAGCGAACTAGTTGTTTGTATTTTTGGACGCACTATCCGACTATTATTTGTCGGTAATGTAGCTATACAATAAACGTTCTCTGCATACTCATCATATCATCGCACTGCACTTTTTGACCGTAGATCGGTGCCTGATATCAATTTGTGGTAAATCAATCTACAGAGTTCACTGTGTTTGTCAATGNGCGTTGGCTTTTCCCAGCAGAAAAATCTCAGAGTGCCGAAGNGTCACTCGGCGCCGATCCCGTTACAGCAAAGAAGAAGTCTAAAGTGGTCACAACGAGCGGAGCGCATCCTGGTGGTGCTCAGAATAGAAATCGATCGTTCGCGCCCAAGAAACGCGCCACCACAGCTCTTTTAGATAAAACTATTGCATCGTGCAAAGCGTTGTTAATGGATTCTATAAACGTGAGTTACAAATAAAATGATGTATTGATTATGAATATATTGTTATATTATGTGTTCACGTATTTCTGATCACTGGTAAGCGGTTTGCGGGACAATGCTTGTGTTTGTTCGGTTCCATGAAGAAAGGTGGTTGTGGCGAATGTTTAGCTGTTTAGGCGGTCTGGTTTTAATTTGATTGCAGTGCAAGCCGTTGATTCCTTTAGCCCAAACGGAGGAGCTGTAATGAACTTTGCTTTAGGAAATGGACGAAGATTTAATTTCAGATGAAAGCGACACATCATCTGAAGAAAGCAACCCTGATGCTGCCTCTTCTAATAAATCTACTCCATCCAGTACCGGCAAAGGTAGAAGAGTTTGTTTGATCGCATGTTATCTTTGTTTTTCTTTTGTATGTGTCAATTGGCTTGATAGTTCGAAATTCCTTCTGCAGCATCAGAACATCGCTATGCTACATGCAGGTTTTTTTTCAAAAACATGTTTTGTAGAAGAGAAAAGTGAAAATGAACCCTCATCCAGCACTGAACCGAGCAGCGTTGCAAAGACACTGGGGCAAGGTTGGTGTTTTAGTTCTTAATAATATAAAAAGAATTCGGCGCATATGTGTTGTGCTTATATAGTGAATCTTTTCTCTTTTTTTTTGTTAAGGGCGTCGCGAGACAGATGACTCGGACAATGATTTAATTATTGACGTCGTAGAAGATGTAGAGGCAGCCAAAAAAAAGGTAATCTACTGTTCAACCTTTTTCAAAAATATATTTCAAAACACGTCTTCATCATCTGCGTGATTCTATGGTTCACTTATGCACGTTCCGTGAACAGTGAAACATTTGTTTCGTTCTCATCAGACACCTGATCCTTTATTTTTCCAAAACTTGAAAGTCGTTGTGAAAGGAAAACAAAAACTGTCTCGCTGTGTTTCCCTTGCGCAATATGCTTAGCAGCAGTTGGCCGCATTTGAGGAAAATCTTCCTCTTATAGAAGATAGCCGTCAGTGATACATATCACGCGACTTGATAAAAATAGTTTGAAATGCATTGCTGTTTGCCAATGATACGTTGTTCCTTCAACGAAGGTGTCCGAATAGCAGTGGTGTTAAAATGGCACGATGATGTTTGCACTAAACTAGCTTAGTTTCATTTCTAATTTTTTAAGTAGGTGTCGCAACATGACCAGTTTAGCCTTAAGAAGTAAAGTACACGAGAAAACGATGTTTATAGAACCTGCGATTTTTGACACGTTGTCGTGATCAAGGGAACTGCAACAATTGTGGCCAGTTACAAACTGTGAAGTTCAGTCAATAGCGCTGACACTTCGTATACATTGGCGGAAATGCACCTAACGTAAAAAAAAGCTGATGAAACACGAACTGTTGTTGATTTTCGGCCACACCAATTGATCTATTTTTCATCCGTGCCTATCCTACGTCTGCTAAAAATGATCGTGACAACGTTGCACGTGTTGATTGTTTCTCGTATAACTGCGGGAATGGCGAATCTAGAAGAAAACAGTTTAAGCCGGTCGTTTCCGGCAAGTATATTCTCTTAAAACAAAGCTCCACTTATTGGCGACGCTCTGACAACAAACTGTGAGAGTCGTCATCTTTTCCGAATGACCCCCCTCTGGTCAACGTCATGGAACTTCCGCTGAGGCAAAATAAAATCGAGTTCTCTGCAACCGTCATTTAACGTCGTGTTCGCCCTTCTGTCTTGTCCTAGCGGCAGCGAGTTATTCGGATCAGGTGTTATTTCACGAATGCCTTCGCAGAACCCCAAAGAGGGCATTTCGGCGACGACGTCACAGCCGAAAGGCATCGTCAAGGCTAAGAAGAAGCTCGACGGCGACAAATCCAAACCTAAATCGATTCTGATGAACAAGGATGGCGGGAGCGCGAAGATAACGGAAACTCCTCTCCGGGCCTCCGGTTCGACCGGGACGAAAAGAAAGCTTGATGAGGACACTTCGCCAGCGTCCGGTGCTGTTAAAGCGAGGAGGGTCGATAAGTCGGACGGCAACCCAAAGGGTCCTGGTAGGACGGTGCCAGGCAAAGAGAAGAAGAAACATCCTCCTGACGTTATTAAGCGGGGAAAAACGGACAGGTACCAGATTCTATTCCCAATGACAAGGACGCTTCTCGAAAATTGCACAAGACTTGTGTTGCAGAATGTTGGGAGAAATGTAATCATGCAATCGTTCGTCATCGTTGTGAGGAAATGTTGACTAAATAAGTCTCTTTCCGCTCACTTGAATTCAATCGAAAACTCTCGATGCGTTTTCAATAAATAAATTCGTGTTAAGGGAAGTTGCGACATCACGTCTGCGTCGACATCGCCAGTGAGCGCGAACAAACGCGAGACATTGCGTCAAAACGTCCTATTCGCTGCAATTGTTACGTGTCTATCTGTGACGTTTTTTTCGCGCTGTGTTGTGCAACTCACCGTGATTCGTATTTGTACACGCGTAGTGAAAAACGGAAAACGCCGGATCCATATCCGAAGCCTAAGAAGGACACAAATGGACCGCCGCCTCAATCTACTACTTCGTCAAAGGCTGCCGGTTTTTCTGAGGTTGGAGGCTTTGTATCTTGTAACCACGAAGTATTTATATCCTGTATAAATGTTGCAGCTGTGCAAAGTTGTTTGGGCCATGGATCGGCACCATTGTAAAATCACAACGGGCACGAACAATAGTGTTTCTCTGATTCTGCGACAGTACTTTCGAAAAGAGCAGTTTTAAACACTTAACGTTCACTCAGGTGACCCTCTGGCAATTTCCAATCGAAATTCTTTGCAAGTATTGTCAATTATCCGATGTGGACCGTCAGCTACCCATGAAAACAATGATGTTTTTACACTGCGTTTGCTTAGAAGTCAATTGTCACTGCGTCGGTAGGCGTGTGTTGCTGAAGTTTGTACGTTTAGCCCAAAGTACGTGGCATTATTTGCCATCAGTCGTGATATTATCGTAGAAATGAAATTACCGAGTAACTCCTTGGCACTTCATAAATCTAGTTTAAATTACCACTCCAGATGAACACATTAAAGTAAAACGACATAGGTCTAAATTCCACGTTGAAATTCCGATTAATTTCATCCACGATATCAGTTGTGATACGAAGATAGAACGAGCCGCAACACCGAAGTCAGTTTGACTCGTACTGCAACCGAACATTTTCGATTTCAGTGCTGTTGCTCTTTCAAAGGTTGGATGACTAATCTTGTAGTGTTCATTGCTTCACATCACCTATTGATACGGAAGTCGGTTGTCTATGCTCTTGGCTCTTTAAAGTACTGTACCAATATATAATGTTAGTAACAAGACCCTTATCAATCATATGTTTTTCTGCAGAAGTTATTCTATTTGTGGATATTTGTACGCGCGCCGTACCACTTTTAAAGTAAACACTAAATCTGACTGCTAATAAGAACGATATTCAAGACATGGCCTCTAAAGTCTTGGTGCATATGTTTCTGATTGTGGAAGCGAGGTTGTGTTTTCCGTGGCAAAATGCTTACCTGTGCATGCAGGGTGCCAAGAAAAACGTTCAACCGCCTTCGGACGCTAAATCGAAGTCGGATGACGGTAAGGAATATTAATTTAGTAACAATGACCCGCTTGTTCTTCGTGTACTACTGTTGTTGCATCACTGCAATGGGTGATGCAAAACTCCTGCTATCAACAAGCGTTAATCCTTTTGTTTCAAACCTTTTTTTCCAGATAAGACAAACTTGAAGTCAGCTGCCAAGATTTTGTCTCAGAAAGTCATGAGTCGTAAATTTGGTCCGGAGAGGGTTAAGGCCCACGAGAAAGGCAACGTGGTGGGTAACGGCGCTGCTGAGCGTCGTTAGTTCTTTACGACAGTTCACTTTTCGCTAATATTTAACGAAGATGACGCGCAGTACGTCGAAGCAACGCAACTGGCTAGAACAGTTTTATGCCCGCCGGCTGTCGAAATATATTTTTGTGCGTTGATTAGTGGTCGCGCGTTTTGCGTGTTGCGTTTATCAATGAAGCATCGCCCGATTTGTTTTGCCGTCGGTGCAACAACGTTGCTTTTCATCTATTAGCAACAAAACAAACCGTTGCTCAACACTTCTGTAAAATTTGTGTTCGGCTCAGCAACTGAAACAAGTACTGTACGTGTGCGATGATTGCACACGTCTCCATAATCCCGCAACGGCTCGTTAACATGTTGTTAGAGAGATTAGCAAAAATTCTTTGAGCAACAACCTGTCGACCAGCTTCTCCGAATCTAGGATTTTTATACCATTACGGGAGTTGAATTTTTTGAGTTCATCAAGCGCAAGCTGCCTGTGCTGTCGTATAACTGGCACTGTGCGTCCCATGTGATGTGCTGGCGACAACGTGCATGTACTTTTGCGTTGTGGTCTTTCTGGTCCAGATGCTTTCATTTGTACGTGCGTTCGTTTTCGCTCAGGAGAAAAGCAAGGTTGCTTCTGACAAGCCGCTGCCCATTGACGCTGCTAAGAAACTATCGTCCTTCACCATACCTAAACACAAGAATCCTCAAAGCAATGTTAGCAGACCAACAGAGCCAGGTGATGGTCATTCTTGTGGTCCACACCAAGTTACATGTTAGCTGTGTTTTTATAAGCTCTTTGAGCATTGCGTTGATTGCATTTCTATTTCTGTTGCCCAAAAGTGTTGTGTTGGTGAGTTTTTGCTGAAACAAATGCTTAAGTTTTGTTTAGTGGTTATTTCCATTTGCTTTTTTTAATGCAACACAGAGCAACCAAGATTCTCTCCTGCCGGAAGTTCCGCCAGAGGGCGACCAGCAAACGTCAATTTTCCCGTTCAGAGGCTTGAAAAATACAACGAGAAGTAAGGAAACCTGACATCACAAAATATTGATTGAACTGGGGAATATAATTTTGGTTTCAATCCCCGCTTGCTCGCAATGCTAGTCCAGGATATTTTTAGCGCAATTGGAAAGACTTTATTTTGAAGCTACGCCTAAATTTAATGGCTTTATCGGAACCAGTTTTCAAACAGTGCGGATGTGTTCTAACAAGGTAGTTTTTCTGTCACGTGACCGCGGAGTCACCAATGCAAAAATTCCTTATGCGGCGCAAGGGTCCAGTGTCGTTCATTGCTTCAAGAGACGTAAATATCTCTCCGATTTTTTTGCAGAGTGATGCAGGGCGTGCGACAAGTCCTCATGGAAATGTACGAAGATATGATGACTGTCTTCGAAGGGAGCCAGGCGAGCAGGGAGCAGTCGGAGCCAAAGAACGACGCCATGAGCCAGCAAGTGGCTCAATTGCGTTTGGAGTTGGAAAGGCTGAAGTGGATGCACCAGCAAGAAATTGCTGAGCTACAACATAACCATGGTAAATCAAGTGGAAACACCGACTTTCGTATATTAGTTGATCAGCAACTGTTAGCACAACACAATTGTCAGCTCACACCAGCCGTAGGCATTTACTTTTTGTTTAACATTTAATAAAGAAGTTTATAGCTGTTTTATATTGCGTAATTATTGATTATAAATATCTTAATAGACGTTTCAAGCAAGACTACAAACGATGTTTCCATTAAGGTTTGTTGAAAGGTAGTCTTGATGCGCTGTAAGTCAATTAATTTCTTGGGTGAGGGGTTGTACAAAACTGTCAAGTGGAAGGAGTGGATTATACACTCCATAAAATCATTCTGATATGGAAGAAGCCTAGACGTATCGACTTTTCCAGTTTGTTTTTAACGTAGGAAAAAGTTCTTGTTTTTTTCTTCAGTACCATGAACTGAAAATAAAATTTTTCTACCAAATGTTACGGAGTTTTAAATAAGGGAGTAAATTCAACACAAGCTCTGGTTAACCCACGACGTGACGTCGAATTTCGCACAACTGCATAACGGTGATTAGTGGTCATATGTCCATACAAGTTGTTTGGTGAACAATCGCACTTAAACTTTTAAATAGAAGTTCTACGTTCAAGCTCATATAATTTACAAGTTATCTTGGTTTGGGAAAAGTGGTGACTGGTCACGCNTGTGAAATCCGTATGAAGTATAAATATGATGTTCACGTGACTTAGCGGAAGAGCATTTCAGCGACGTAAAAATTCAACAAGTTGGCAGTTTAATGATTTATTAATCGGTCGGCAGACGAACTTCATGGCAGTAAACTACATTAGCTAGATTGGCCAAGTGAACCGACCTCTTCAGCATCTTAAGCTTGTATGCAAGCATTGTGACCCGCAACATTTGGTCGTGAAAACCGCACGCGTCCCGACGACCGCGTGTTGAGCCTTCCCAGGTTGACTTTTCCAGGTCTTGTGTGTGTTATTACTGAAGCGTGACTGAAATCGTGCGTTGTTGCTTCAGATTTGACCATCGCCGAAATTCGCCAAAGCCTTGAAAACGAGAAGTTGAACTTGCTGGAGGAGGCCAGGCGGAAGGCAGAGGGCGACAAGAAGCGGGCGGTCGACGACACGAAGCGGAGACAGTGGTGCGCCAACTGCCAGAAGGAGGCCATGTTCTTTTGCTGCTGGAACACGAGCTACTGTGGCTACAATTGCCAGCAACTGCACTGGCCGAAGCACATGGCAACTTGCACGCAAGCTAGAGAACTGGCGCCAACGACTGAAACTACGGACGCAAAGCAAGATAATACCCAACCAGAGATTCCGCACGAACTCAAAAGTACCCATACTCCCTCGTCGCCAATGGAAACGAGCTTGCCGACAAACGAACCAAAAACGAAAGCTGCCGACAATGACGATGACAGCGACAACGACGACATGGTGATCGACGAGGGCTCGCTGAAGGACGACGCTGATCAAAAGACTGTCTCCATTCAGTCTGTAGATTTGACTTCCCCCGCTTCTCCGGAAGTGTCCACTGCAGCTAATAATGTTGAGAAAAAAGACATCTCACCTCCAGCAACAACTGTTGCTAGTACGGTTGCTGTGTCATCAAATATCGCAGGGCACAGCGCCATATCCCGGTCTTCATTTCCCGAAGTAAAAGCCGTGTCGCTTCCCACCACTACCACCGCTTCCAATCTGTCCGGCGACGTGAAATCGAAGCAGCTGTCCTCAAAAGCGCCGTCGAACAATGGTTCTGCTGCAGCGGCGGCGAGCGCCAACGTCGTACCGTCGAAACTTCTTGACGATATTTTCTTCAAAGTTCTGAGCAAGGACAGTCGGAGCGACGCAAAAAACTCCCCAACCGAACGAACTGAGACCGTTGCGCAAACCTCCAGCAGTGACCAGCCCACGACTGCTGCGATATCCAAGCCCGAACCGAAGCACGCCAGTTCTGGCAGCGCCATCAGCGCTATCAGCGACAGGCTGTTGAAAGCCCGTCAGCAGCCGCCTGCTGCTCCTGTTGACTCTGGTGGAGGAGATGCGGAATTGGCGGCAGCTCCGACCATTCCTACCAAGAATGTGTCGTCGTCTCCCACACAGCCGTCGCAGGAAACGGCCGTCACTGCCTTGCCGCTATCCGTTGCAGACACTAGTGTAGGTAAAAGCGAAAAGGCTGCTGACAAGCCTGATGAAGCAGTGGATGCCGAACAAGGCTCTGGATCGGCTGAGTTTAACACAGGAAAGCCTGTTCATGTTTCCGACACTCCCGTGTCTGAACATTTGCCGCACAAGTCGCCACCAAAGCCGGGCGGCCGTACGGATGCTGATGACAAACCTGCACCGTCTGACGCTGCCAGCCTGGAGCCATCAGAAGCGACCGCATCGTCATCTGAGGATCGAGTTGATGGAGAACGCCGAAAAAGCGCTTCGTTGAGCGTGTCTGGTTGTACAACCGTCACCGAAAGGGATGCTGTAGCATCAAAAGAACCTGTGGGTATCGGCGAAAACGCATCCCAGGGCAAAGCCCGCCTAAGTTTGACATGCGAACAAGATTCCGCTAAGGAGGATAAGGCCTCTGAACCACGTTCCACAGAAAAAGACTTAGAAACGAAGAGCGACTGTGACGTAGGTCATGGTTCGCTTGTCGAACCATCCCTGAAGAGTGTGGATGACAGCGGTCTGGCATCAAACAACACTACGGCGACTGCGTCAGACAACGTCACGTGATTTTGATTCGAGACACGCAATGTTCTATAAGTGTAGTTTTTGGCGTAAACTACCACTTAAATAGCTGGCAACGCTGGAAAGCAAAGAGCTGCCGCTTTGTAAAGAAATTGGTGTAGACGAATGACAATGTCACCCACCGTTATAGCCTGGGCTGGCCTTTTGTACATAGGGAAAGATACTTACCGATATAAATGTTGTCTGAGAAAAGCAAAATCAAAATCCACGCGATTTATCCCCGTTATGCCGCGACATGTTTGCCAGAACCACGGCATCGTTGCCGAAATATATTTCACCGCATCGCGGGCG
>JGI24159J19872_10004689_pt1 | contig 17497 bp, 15 predicted proteins | sample Ectturendosymbi4_FD_19872 | JGI IMG/M metagenome (IMG submission 19872) | reverse complement strand
CATGTATATGTGTTTTTTCATTTCTCTTTACTGCGATGCATGTTAAAAGTCTAGCGTTTTGCGTGTGGGAGTGAAGACGTTACTCAATACAATACAATAATGGCTTTAATATTACAAAAAGAGGCTGAAAATTCTCCCTGAGGTGATGTTGCATGTGAAGTTGTTCGGATTTGCAATACAAGGTGTTTTTCTGTTTAATGCTAAAAAGAGGATGTGTTGTATTCCAGAATGCGCCTTGAGAACATGCTTGACTTGATGTTTTCTCAGCCTCAAATTAGGAAACGGTAGAATATCATTTTGGAGCAGGCCTACAGTTTTGAACAGGTTTTAAAAGTCAACATCAAATTCGTGCTTGAGTTCAAATGTCAAGTTGGCTTCTGAAAAATACCGTTAACATCAACATTAATTCTGGCTGAAGGTGTGCTTTTAGCTTTAGAGATACCAGTGCCTCACCAGTCATTAACCCCATGGCATTTCACTACAGTGATAGCAATATACGGAAGTCTCACAATGTGATAGTAGAAAGAGAAATGTCCAGGCCCGTAACCAGTTTGGGACACCAGTGGGGGCGAAGAGATTTCTGAGAGGAGGCCAAATTTTTTAAACTACAGTCCAGTAGTTTTAAACTATGCTCAACACATTTTTCCAGAGGGGGAGGCAAAATCCCCTGCGCTTTCCCTTGTTACGGGCCTGCAAATGTCATACGTCATGCGGTCATAACAGTCCGCGCCGCCGTGGCAAACCTGATGCTTTCTGGTGGTTGGAAAATCTTGGCTGGGAGGAGTTGCCGCACCCCTACGAAGCGCAGTCACGAGCCGCCCCTGGGTATACAATTAAATTGTGTAGACATTGCCGTTGGAGCTTCTTAGAATTAATCGGAGAAAACTTCCTTGGAATACGCTTTTCCAAAAAGCAAACGAACCATATTGGAAAAGCTTCGTCGGCGTTCTATTGTAGAAAAAATGTTTGTGGGCATCTTCATCAATAACTCGTTTACAAATCTGTATTTCGTTAAAGAAAAATGCAACACAAGATTTTTGTTAATTTTTTGCTTGTTTCGTTGTATGAAAATAAAAAACTCTGCACATATAACTAAAAAGATGAACAAGAGATCTGTTTCTAGTTGCAATTCAAGTAAATAATTTATGAGTTTTGCGAAATGGACGGATGGAAAATGAACTTATTTGAGAAGAGAGAGCACATTTAGCTTAATATCTAATTATATATTGGGAAAAAATTTTAAAACGTGATTTTTGATTTCAAACTAATTTGTTAACGCTTTTGAATCGCAGTAAGATTTTGCGATTTTCTGATTCGCGCAATGATATAAAATCATATTTGTGGCCGATAAGAGAGAGGATTGTCTACTGATTCACTGCAAATTCTCCAGTAAATTAAAGCATTGAAAGTAAACAAATCTGTTAGGTCATATCTAAGCGAAAGCAGAAATGTTCAATATCAGCTAAGTTTACATAATTTAAAAACTTTATAGATTGAAAAAGAATGGTAGAGATTTCATGTCTGTGGTATTGCTGTAAACGTTTCCTGTTCCGAATATATTCTCTGTAAGAGTAGAAATACCAGCTTTTAAGTTTCTTGCTTTTCAGAAATACATCACCATGCTTGATCCTATCCAACTCAAGTTGGGAAATCGAATGGGCGCCTTGCTTTATCTTCCAGCATTATCGGGAGACATATTCTGGTCTGCTTCTATTCTTGCAGCTTTAGGTAAACTCACGAATGCTGACCATGTTTATCACATAATTAACCTATACTGTACGTCAGTCAATGGTGCTCTTGGTTTTCTGATAAAAATTAACTTTTAGTAGGAAAAAGACTTCCCAGTGTTTTTCTTGCCCAGTTCGTAACCATTTTACAAGGTTTTGTTTCAAACATTTGTTTCTGGAATCATAGAAGAAACATTTAAATGTCTGTTTGAGGAGAATGAAGTACTTGTGTTCAAACGATTGCCGAGCTTTGCATATAGTGTCAGATATTTTTCTCACAATCACTTTCAATTATTTGCTGCATTTAAAAGTGAAAATGTATGTTTAACATATGCAAAAAATTATTACAGTTGTCATCGTTAACATAATTGGGTTAACACAGAGTCAAATTGAAAGAATCGGATTATCACTTATCAGTAAAGAAAAATCCCACAATTAACGAAAGGTTTGTGTTGGCATGAGCAAGATTTAACAAAAAACATAGCAGTGAAGGTTGCAACTACCAGTAACAAATCCCTGTTGATTAGCACCACCGTGTTCCAGGAATTTAATATATTCACTTCAAAGAGAGCTAATTGATTTGTTTGTGTTTTTGAGATTTGTAGAAAATTAGAGCTCATCAAAGATCATTTTTGTAAATTAGAGAGCTAATTAAAGATTGCAGTAAGCTCTAGGACACCTATGTCCAACCGCGGCCTAGTCAAAGTTTTTTTTACGGCCCAGTTTAGGTTGTCGCTGTAGTGTATAAGTTCAAACAGACAATCTGTCCTGATTTTGATCATGTCAAATTTGACAATTTTGATGCAGCGGTCCTCAACGGCACTTTATCACGTCTGTTACTGCGTACCAGGAGATTTCCACGTGTCCACACTCACCAAAATACAATTCCAGTTTTCTGATTTCTACCCCGGTTGTTCCGTTGTCACCAAGCTTGCCTATGACATCACACTTGCGGAGTGTTTAAAGGTACCAAAATGTCGTTACCATTGCAGTGAGGATTCGAACGCCTTTAGTAATATAGTAGCTTAAAGATAAATTTTATTTTGCTAAAATCTACATCTTGGAAAAGTCATTCAGTGTGCGGCCCTCGTCAAGATAGTGGCATAATTTTTGACTCAGCAAGGAATTTCGATTGGACGAAGCCAGGGACGCCGGAACAGTAGTAGGGCAGGGTGAAGGGCAGTAAAAGAGTTGAGGGCAATGGAAACTTGTAAAAAACAAAAAAACGTTACCAATTATGCTTGTTTTTGCGCAGCAACAACGTTGACCTCAAAAATAATAGCAGAAATTATAGAAAACCATTCTGAATTTGATGGGTGCTCTGATAGCTACAATAAATTTGTTTCAAATCGATCTTGATAAACCATAAAATTACCTATGATTCTGTTTTGAAAGGGCACCTCCGCCCCTGTTGCCCCGTTTTAAAAAGGGCACGGGGCAATACCCACGTCATCTCACCGCTCTCCAGCGTCCCTGGAATTACCTATAATGCTGTTATATAAGGGCACGGGCACCTGTGCCCCCACTGCCCCCCCCTTTCAAAGGGCAGGGGGGGCAGTGCCCCTGTCATGCACCACCGTTCCATCGTCCCTGGACATAGCTGCTCTAGGCAGCTCCTGCCAACCGGCGGATCGCGAGCCGCCTGCAGTTATCGGCCCGGTTTCATGCGGCTCGTACGTAAATACCGTATTTATTCGTGTATAAGTCGAAAAATTATGTACCAATTGCTCACATTGAAAGTCGGGGTGCGACTTACACACGCACTGCGTGGAAGCGTGCTTGGTGGCTTGTGCAAACACATACCCACGCGAGCCGCAGTGGCGGATTGGGCTACAGTCAGGGCCCCCACCCTTTAGGGGTGGCCCAATCCCTACGTCAGTAGGAAAAGTGTGATATGTGAACACGATGTATATATATATAGAAAGGGCCATTTTCTAAGGTTCAGCCAGGGGCCTCATACAACCTATAATCCACCACTGCATTTACGCGACACACGTGTTAGTTACCGTCAAGCCCGTAGCCAGAATTTAGCAGCAGGGGGGGGCCAAAAACCAGAAGTGGGGGCCACATTTTTAAAATACAGTATTGGATGTATGCAGCAACCGGTGGACCAAACGTGAAATGGGGGGGCACCAATTTCAAATGGGGGGACGGGCACCGCTAGCCCCCCCGCTGGCGACGACCCTGGTTACCGTTTTGCGTGGAAGCACGCTTTGTGGTTTGCGCAAGAACATACGCAAACGAACACTTTCACGCGACGCATGTTCGCGTGTACGTGCATGCGCTTGTGCGGGTAGATGTAAACGCAGAAAAGGCAACGGAGTGAACATACGTACTCTGTACAGCACGTGCGGGTAACTTGCTTGGAATTACAGCGTCAAAAAAGCGCAATGTCGTGCAAGGGAAAGCGTGTTTCGTACGATGCTGAATTCAAGCTCAAGGTTGTAAGTTTTGTGATGTGGCTCTTTGCGGTAACACAGCAAGAAATGTGGTTCTTGGTCTCTGACTGGTAGGCAACTCCTGCTCTAGGGAATTCGAGGTTACAGAACTATAGATGCACCATCGTGAACTATCACAATAGGCACGAGATTGTCAAGCGAATGATGAAACGTTTGTGAGCATAAGTCCCCACCACAGTTGGCGATAAAGGGCTAGTGCCGCAACACTCTTTCCTTGGTCTTTTGCCATCGGTTTTCTTAATTTCATAAAAAAGTTAAGCGAATGATTTAAAAAACGTTATCCATTAGATTATTTAGCCATGACAGAGCAATGAACTTTGTCCGTTTCTGCAATTTTTACAACAAGTTACGCTTGTTCTTGCAGAATAGTATAGAGATGAAAGCTTCATGGGCGTACGTGCTGACCAAACGCACGACTGAAAATCTTAAAATGGTGGAACCTCGACTTAGTATGCTCAGTTGTTCTAAGGCAGCAAAATTGGTATCTGAATTATTTTTGCGGAAGTGGCTGCTCCTGAATCAAAACTGATGCTTAACGCAACATTTGACGATTAAGAGCTTTGGTTTTGCTGTAAGCTTTCGAGGAATCAGCCGACAAGGTTCTACTTTGTGTTCAAGTAACTAGTCTCCGCAAACGTGACAAACAAGTGAATCAAGTGAATTGGGAAAGACGTATTTTCAAGTTCCTTGCTTGTCGCAGCTTGTGTTTGATTTGTTCAATGTAGTCTTGAGTTGTTTGCTTTTTCTGGCCTTGCTTTTACTTTTCAACGTTTCACTCGTATTTACTGCAGATTTTAGGACTGGGGATATGTAGTTTTACGTGAAATCGATTTCCTATAACAAATTTGCCGAATGATTCATTTGTTTGTCACCTTTGTGGAGACCAGTTACTCGGAAACTTTCAGCATAAAGTTTTGTTTCATATACTTAAGAGATTAAAAGATGTAACTGACTTATGGCCTATTGATGCGTAAAGCAATTATTTTTTAAGCTCAGTGGTACTTTACTTGGTTGTTATTGCTAACTGCCTTCAACATTACAAGTCTTCATTAAATTTCTAGCAGTGTTGTGTTGCTTCAAACCTCGTTTCTGACCAGGTCCTTTCTTGCTCGTCTTGCGCATTTATCATTCACTGGTTTCTTTAATGTTGACTCCATATACAAACCATTCAAATCAACGTGTTTCACCAAGTTTGCAAGAGCTGACAGCCCCTAATTTCATGTCAATTTCTGAATTCTATGAATTGCCTGCAATATTTTTAGAATTTTCTGCTTCGCTTATCAACTCTCTGCTTTTGAAGTAATATTCAATATGTGTGAAATACATTTGCCTTTCAGGAAACTTTTCTGCGTCTTGAAAAGTTTGAAAAAGCTACTACGCGCTTTTTCCTGCTTAGAAAAAACTCTCTTCTTTTACATTCAACCGCTTCTCAATCTGATAAACTGAGTTCAAAGCACGTACTGAGCAGTTCGGTTTGTAAGTCTTGTGTGTTACTGCTTGAAACTTGCCGGTTTGTACTGCTGACGTTTTGTTAGCCATGTCGTCATGTGATGCTGTTGATTGGCCGTATGTAATGAAATGCATACAGCTGACTTTTTGTAATTACGTGTCGTTTGAGGGCATACATTTCTCTGGTTAACCTTTTTATTTAGCAAGAAACGCTTTCTTGTATCAATCTTTCGAAATTGACAAACACTTTAGACTTTGAACACCCACCTTCCTTGATCTTTTTAACATAACGATCGACACGTTAATATCAAGTGTAGAATTGAGCTAATTGCTGTTAGAAATTGCAAACCTGCACTGGATGTCCAGTGTCATGTCGTGACAACATATACATAGAGGTGCGAAGATTGTTACAACTATTCCAATTAGACTAGCGCTTCTCAACCGGAAGGCAGCGAAGCTGTATTTCAGAAGGTTCGGCAAGCAGGCCGAATTATCTGACTGAGCGACATACAAAATGTATGCGAGGAAGAAGGTAAAAAGGGAAATTCGGAGAGCAATAACACTTTCCTGAGGATCGTGTGCAAAATACTGCGTATTGACCAATGGACAGGAAGATTCAGTTCCGCGAGTAGGGAGCCAAAAACATACGGCGAACTCCGCTTATTAATCTCGCGGTATTATTGCTCAGTTTGTAGAAAAAACTTAAATTATTTCATTTTCATTTTCCCACCATATCTTGAGATGCATTTCTAGCATATTTGCCAACGAAAGCGGACCACGAGTTGAAAACGTTTGAGAAGCACTGACTTCAAACTGTTAAACTAGACAACCTTGGTTTAAAACAAACTAGAAACATGGTTTAAAAAAACTTGCAACCACAAATTAACTTTGACACACAATGTTTGTTTTTTCCTGAATGCAGGAGGAACACTTTCTGTCATAATTGGATTGGATTTCAATGTCGCTATCATTGCCTCTGCTTGCATTTCTGTGCTTTACACTTTGTTTGGAGGAATGTACTCGGTTGCCTACACAGACGTCGTTCAGTTCACCTGCATGTTTGTCGGGCTGGTGAGAATTTTTGTGCTTACGAAATACACAATTTAGCTGCTGTAAAGGGATTTTTACTTGTGATTGATGGCAGTTGATTTAGGACCACTCGTGTGAGGATGAAAATGTGTTTCCTGATATTGTTCTAAAACTTGTGTATGAAGGTCTATTGATTTCGTCATCGCATCGGAAAGTTGATCATATGATTCAAAAGACAGACGAATATCTTGACTTTTTATTTATATTCACACCAATCTTTCATTTGCTACGAAAAGCTCGTTAAAACAAATTAAAAAATTGAAATAAAGAATTTTGTTGGTAAGCAGAAGTTTATCTTAAAGGCAATTTTACCTACTTATATGAAACGGAACCGAAAGCAGGATGAATAACCTTTCAAATTTGGTGATTGCAGTATGAATAATCCTTTAAATTAGTGGTTCTCAATCACTGTTCTGAGAGACGCATGTGGCTCCCTTTGTGCGGGCCTGAGTAGTCTTTCAATACAACCTCTAATATTTTGCGTAACAGACTTCGTTCTGCAATAAAACAAAACGTGTTAATTGACATGTGTTAAAATTTCTTTAGTACGGCTCTCTAACAAAGTTGTAAGTTTGGATTTGGCTCCGTTCAGCGAAAAGGTTGAGAACCACCGCTTTAAATTATATTTGTAGGCGAATCAAACGTGCCATTTACGAAACTACAAATAAATCCTGTTTTCTTTCGCAGTGGATCAGCGTCCCTTTCGTTCTCACTAACCCAGCGGTGTCAAATATTATCGAGACTGCTCAAAGCAACCATTCTTGGCTGGGAACCTGGGACAATAATTATGCAGGATATTGGATCGATTCCACCTTAGTCCTGGTAAGTTCATGATATGATCTTCCTGTCTTCTGTGATAGTAAAATATTTTTCCCTGCTCGTCAACTAACAGAGCTCATCTGGTTACATTACATTTTGCTCTTTGGTGTTTTCTTCCTCAGACATTCGGTGGCATTCCATGGCAAGCATTCTGGCAGCGAGTCTTGTCAGCAAAGAGCGCTGAAACAGGACGTTTCCTTTGTTTCGCTGGAGGCATTGGAGCGATCATAATGTCCATTCCACCGATTCTTATTGGAGCCGCTGCAGCGTCGACAAGTTAGCGCTGTTTATTTAGAAAATTTGTTTTTAAACTTGTTAAAACTTTGGTTAATGAAAGTTGTTGTTGAAAAATAAAAATTGCGTAAAACTGTCAAAATTGAACTCAATATTTAATTAGGAGGTTGCTTGTGTTGTTCATAATTTTTCAAAATCGCCTAATAGCTATCCTCGCTCACAGGAAGGTTAGATAATATTTTATATAGATTCAAGAACCAAGAAAGGCGCGTGTTTGAGTTCTTTCTAATAAACAAAATAGTAGATACCTTTGCATTTGAAATTTTACCATACGTTACAGTTACGTCACCAAAAATGTCATGTGACGTCAAACGGCCAGGAGTAAAGGTTCCTGTTTTTATTAGAAAGAACTCAAACACGCATCTAATGTTTTCATTGACTCTCTAGCGCAATCGATCGGCAATTTTTGAAAATTGTCTCAAAATATTCCATCCACCCGACACTGATAGAGAAGATCAACAACCAAACATTCATCGCGCGTGTTTGGCAGTTCTCTATTTAATCTCCATATCTCTCAGTTTTCTATTGATTCATATTGCTCTTAACGCTGAGTAATTTAGCGGTGACTGCAATCCTTGCACAGATGTTTCCGATTCTCAGTGACATAGGTAACAGGAAAAAGGTTAGTAAATTGCTTCCTATCCCACTTGAAGCGTGAAGGTTAAATGTCACGTGCTGCTGTAAAAAGAATGCGGATAAATTTCCCAAAGGTTTTGAGTTTTGGCAACATTGCTGCATAAAAACGATTCAGAAACTTTTGCTGGAGGCAGTTTTTATGCAATTTACTACAGTATGTCTAGAAACCTCTAAAACAATCAAGTATTTTTCAGATTGGACAGCTACATCATATGCCGGGGTTACGCATCTCACACCAGCTGAAAATGGCCAGTCTGCCTTGATTCTGTCAATAGTTCTTCAGCACCTGACTCCACCTGTTGTATCATTTCTTGGTCTGGGTGCAGTCTCTGCTGCTGTGATGTCATCAGCAGATTCCAGTGTGCTGTCAACATCAAGTTTGTTTACAAGAAATGTGTACAAAAAAGTCTTTAGACAAAAGTTAAGGATTTAATTTTTAATTTTATGGTGGCGTATAATGCTTTATAAAAATATTCGAAGAGAAAATCATGTCATGTTGACAATACACATACCTGGCGAGAAACAAAAACAAATTTTGCAATTATTTTCTTCAACAGCATTAAGCAAAAACACAGTCAGTCTGTAAAGGTGCAAATGTATAAAATCATTTCCAAGACCAAATGCATTATGTGGATTTTTCCAAATTTTCCCCTCCATGGGACCTTTTTCCGTAGATTACTTTATACAATGGTAACAACGAAATCTTTCTGAGGCGACTCAAGCACGTTAGGCTTTATTGAGCAAAAATCGCAACTACCACAAGAAAAAAGACACTCTTCAATACAATGAAAATGCAGGACTGAAAATATCATCGATTCTAGCTGCAAAAGGTGACGAGACAACGTCACGGGAACACAAGATCTCCACAACCCCCACGTAAAGTTAAACGGCAGTGAAAACATGATGATCAGGATGTTTTCCTGTACGAGTAGACCAGTACGGCAGTGTTGGTTAATCGTCAGGTTTCTCTTAAACGGACTCTGCGAAATCTTCTACTGCTCCATGTCGCACATCGTTGCCAATTTCGTCAGTTTCCTGGAGGTTGAGGCTGTAGGTGAGTCCTCGTTTTCGACGTTGGAAGGAGGGTACGGGGCTAGATTGGAAGTAGATACCGTTACCTGAACATGAACGAAACCGCTTCCTGATGGAACATGAACGAAACTGCTTCCTGTTGTTGATGGAACATGAACGAAACCGCTTCCTGATGGAACATGAACGAAACCGCTTCCCGATGTTGATGGAACATGAACGAAACCGTTTCCTGATGTTGATGGAACATGAACGAAACCGCTTCCTGATCAGTAACTGGTGTCAGAGGTGCCGCCGGTGACGTACATGCTCGATGACAGCAGCATAGCCTGCTTCTCGACAGTGGAATACCGCCTTTCACTATAGAAAGAGTTGACGACAAATGCAATTGGACGACAAGGCTACCGCCAAAGCATAGTCTGATGCAAACGTTACTACTTCGAAGGAGACGCGGTCTACAACAGAGTCCGAACGGGCGTTGCACAAATTGGTTTTCAACGTTTTAAACGCAATCACAGCTTCATCACTACGCCACTGCGGAGAAACACATTGCAACGCAGGAGGGGCCCTGCTTTGAGAAATTAGGGACCCATTTGGCGTAATAAGAGAATGCACCAGATACTCGTGTTAAGATGAGTAGTAGATGGTTTGGATGAGGTAGATATCGTTAAACCTTGTTTTGTTAATTCATCAAGAAAGTAACCGAAGAATGCAGTTTTGCAGTTTACGAAATGTTTGACCAACTGTGACATCAGCACAGAGATTCTTCAGGATACTAAAATTAATATGACAGGTAAGTTTGGTCAATGAGTTTTAAATCTGCCGTAGTCTTTCCAAAGGTATCGACAGAGCTTTTCGACGAAGCTTTATCGATAGAAAATCTACCTCCATTCACAGGAAAGCTTAAGCGGGCACAAATGTCGAAGTCGACGAAGTTTCCTGACCTGTCCAAGTCAACGAGAACCTGTAGAGGAGAGTCGGTAAGCTCAGTTACAACAGTAGACTCTAAACTCGAGGGAGCGGAAGCAAGGAAAGGTTGGTTTACAGACGGCACCGAAGTGGTGATATCCGCCGAAGCAGTATAATTTGATGAACCTTTAGACCGGTGGTCGGCAAACTGTGACTGTGGGCCTTGGCCCAATTGTGGGCCATTCAGTACTTTTTATTGGGCCGCGCAACCTACTGTTGTGGGCCGCGTGGTATGCATAAGAACTACAGTCCTGCACATGCTGCGTGGACTAAAACATAAGCTACTGCAACGAGTAAGGTGCATTAATTGTTTGATGTTAAACAAAGCATTGTTGTTATTATACGGTTTTCAACATTAACATAGCACTACTGTGTAACAGGTAAAATACAGCATACGCTTGAAATTGGGCCTTCAAAAATAAGCATGCCGGGCCTTTAATTACGACTGAAAGGGTGGTTTGGGACAACATAACGAACCTTTGCAAATCACTGCCTTAAACTGACAAACACAAGCGAAATGACCTCGTTTTCTACAAGAATGACAAGTAGCATTGTGAGCAGGTCACACTGATCGGTTTTGATGAGTGCGTCAACCGCAGAAGTACGATACAACCCTAGTAAATTGAGCAAATGTTCGCCTTGTTGAGGCGACAATCCCAGAATGTTCATCATTAATGCCAGCTGTCATCATAGAACAGATAACGATTGATTCGGTGATCGGTGGCCCATGCAGCTGGAATGACGCTTAGCTCTGGGTTATCAGGTAATTCAAAAGCTTGATTCAAAGTGCGCTCTACCTTTTTTAGTAAACATTGACCAATAGCAGGAGAAACGAGTCCATTTATGAAGAAAGCGCCACGAATGAGTTCCTCACGATAAAAGCCAGTAATTATGTCGGAAAAAGCGTATACTTTGGCAAGGACTGTAGGATGTGTAAAAATCTAAAACTGACTCTCTGCCAGATTGCCGTCGAGCATAGACATTGTTATTCGCTATAGAACTTTCAAAATTGGAGCAATTCTATCATAGGTCTCTGCTTATTCGACGTGAGGATAAATAGTTGGAGATACAGGCCCGTAACCAGCATGGTAGCTCTACATTAGGAGGAGCGAGGAGTTTTCTGAGAGGGGCCCAAAAATTTTAAACTATGTCCAGTATGTTTAAACTACGTCCAACACATTTTTTCAAGGGGGCGAAAAATTTTTCAGGGGAGGTACAGCTCCCCCTGCGCCCCCCATATACTGGCCTGAGAAGATAGTTAATTATCATATACCTTTTGTTGATTTCAGGATCGCTGTCTGTTCGTAGTTTTCGGGATTAGAGATAAAACCTTCGACCTTTCGCAACCACACGTTAAACACGCTAGTAGCATCAGGCATGGACGCCGGAACAACGGCAGGGGGCCAAGTGAAAAAGTTGAGGGCAATGAAAACTTATAGAAAACAAAAACAATCGTTGTCGAGATGCTTGTTTCTGTTCAGTGACAATCTTGACCTCAAAATAAACAACAGACATTGTAGAAAAACATTCTGAATTTTCCGTGTGCGGTAATATCTGCAATAAATTTGTTTTAATTCGATCTTGATAAACCATGAAGTTACCTGTGATACTGTTATGAAAAAGGCAGCTCCAGCCCCGCTGCCCCGCCCCTGACATGTCCCTGCTCTCCGGCGTCCCTGGCATCGGTTTGTTCAGGTTTGATGCGTAATTCTAGAGCAGGAGTTCCCAACCTTTATGTGACCATTCACCCCTTCAGCATTTCGACAGATGAGCATGTGCCCCTAAGATTTCTTATGACAAAATATTTTATCAGGACTAACCATAGATATATATCTATAAATAAGCATAAAATGATTTCTGAATATAATATTCACTGATGTACATACGAATATTTGGAAATAAACAATATACAAGTATATTTTTCCTTCTATTGCTAAACTTAAATGTACCCTTTCAGAAAGGTAAATGTATCCCTAGGGGTACATGTATCACAGTTTGGTAACCCCTGTTCTAGAGAATGGAGTGATTATGAATTTTGCTAAATTAATTGTAACAGAACTTTTCAAAGGTGACATAAGCACGCTAGGTTTTATTCACCAAAATCGCTACTACCATCTTTAGAATAAAGCACGATGAGATGGCAAAACCAAACAACACACTATTCACTGTAATCAAAGTGCCGCTGTTAAAACGGCATGCTCGACGCTATAGCTGCAATATGCGAACGCCAACCGCCCCAAGCTGTAGCGGCAGCAGTGAACGTCTACACAATTGAGGTGGCGAGACGGCACCACATGCACACACAATTCTCCACAACTAATGAAGTGAATAAGTTCATTTTTTGCTTTTACAAAAGTATTCGACATGGGTGTCAGAAGGGAGGGCAGGGGGGCCAAATCCCCCTTCCCCAAGATTTTGAAATTCTCAGCAAAAAAAGGTTTTCCTAGTTTCGATTGGGAAAAATCAAATTTCACCACTTTGCCCCCCCCTGGAAAAATTTAGGAAAAATCCCTAGTGCCCCCCCCCCGGGCCCATGATTCTATATATCTTGTTTGAAGATCTTTTGCGTTTAGTATCACTCAGGTTATTTCTTCAAAATATACGCATCCTCATTGCGTTATATCCTTCACTGCTTTTCGCTGTCGTTACCAACACGCTGTCAAGTGCTGTTCGTGTATTGTTTTTTTTATACTGTCCGCCAAACTCAGATTTTTCCGAAACTTGTGCTTGAAAAATGCTTTTGACGTTATGTATTTACAAAAGCCCCGAGAAAAGGGTTAATGTGTTTGATAAATGTGAGTTTCAGGCCAACGTGGGCAGCCTCAGGACTGGTTGCGGCTTTCTATGCAAGCCACGTTTGCACGGGTTGTGGATGTCACAATGATTTTCCTACATCTATGCAAACACATCGTAAAAGACATTTGAAAACAGTTGATTACACTTTTTAGTTCCGTACCGTGTACGAGTTTTGCATTTACAGTACACAAACGTGGCTGGACCCTGGAAACAGGAGTTTCCGCTTGTTCAACTGGACTGTTTCGTTATTTGCGTTTTGCAAATCAGCAACTAACTTAACAACACACTTACGAGAAACGCAAAGTGATCTTTCAATTTTGACAAACTTTTGCTGATTCACATTCAACACAACCCGTGTGGTTAATTGAAACATAAAAACATACTCCTTCGTCAAAGTTAGATAACTTGCCGTTAGCCTTCCATCGAATTAACTAAAATCACTCAAATCTTCACAAAAAAATTTTAGTCCCAAGATATGGCGGAACAAAACCAACCTAAGGCTAACTGAGCGCGTTGCAATTTTCTGCAGGCTTCGGAAAAAGAATTGGTCTGGGTTTTACGGATTTCTGTGGTGGCCGCCGGAATTTTTGCGACTACTTTGTCGATCGCGGTCAAATCGGTCTTCGTCCTTTTCTTCCTGTGTGCTGATTTTGTCTTTTTGCTTCTCTTCCCTCAGGTAAGTTTATGTATTTATGCAGGTTTTTTAAAGGAAAATGTTAGGTACCCGGTATAGACCTGTAGGGACCCTAAAAATGTCCGACTAAATTTCATAGATATTTCCCTTAATAATTTTCTCTGATTTTAGGGACCCGAATGGGATCCCTAAAACACCTATGGTTTATGGAATATCAGCAGCCAATGCAAAACCAGTTTCGACGTATTCTTACATTTCTGGTAAAAACTCCTTTTAGTCTGACATTCTTTACCAACACTTAAGCCGTTATCACCGCCTTCAATCTGCCTCGGTCTTTCGTTGGATAGGGAATTTTTGGTTTGGATCTTTCAAAAGTTGTGGAAGAGTGTTGTCTGTACTTTTCTTCTGTTTTTATTTCATATTGTCCAAGATTTAGCCATGTCTGCAATTTTTCTCAGCAGCAAAATTTCCAAACAGATCTCTTGTGCGAAAAAAAACAACTTTTTTCTGTTTTTGAAAAGCATGGTCGACTTACTGCAATAATGGTTACTGACAACAAATCGAAAAAAAGCCTGTTTTTTTACTATGCATACGCGTTTTTACATTCGGCTAGGCATTTATTGTTTTCAGAGGTAATGGGGCTTGACGTTTACTCATATAAAAGCAGTCTTGGCACATAATATCAAAAATTATTTCAGTAAAATTGCTTAACATGCTAATAAATAACGTTTCTGTTTGATTGAAAGCATTGCTTTAACTTGTCCGCGAAGATATTTGCTTTGTTTAAAATTCTGATAACAATGGCATGAAAAAATAGCCAAGTAATTGCATTCTAAGCCAGGGATCTCCAAACTACGGCCATTGGGCTGTAGTATAACCAAGCTTTTGAGTGCTTTGATCATGATATCCTACTTCAAAATTGTTTTACTATGGAGTAAGAGGAGCACCGTTAAAACTTTTTGCTTCCTACTTGGACAACAGGGTTCAGTGTAGTAAACTAGCACATAGTAAATTTTTTCTTGTCTGTAATATGTTCCGCAGGGATATACCTTTGGACTTTTGCTATTTGTTAAATATTATTGATATTGTAGAAGCCTCCAACGTCATTACTGTTTTATGTGTTGATGATATCAATCTTCATACTTCAAAAAAACTATAAAAATAGACAAAAACTTGCTAACGATGAACGTAAAAATTGATCACTGTGTTCGTGCTAACAAATTGTATATCAATTATTCCAAAAGTAATTTCATTCTCATAAATAACCTTAACGTTAGAAGTTTTTTTCTTTAATCAACCAATATAAAATTAAAGTAACTTAAAATATCCTGGAATTATATTTGATTATTAACGTAGTTGCAAATGACGATTAACGTAGTTGGAAGACTCAAATAGAAAAGTTGATAACACAACTGTGACTCCAAATCCTGTGGAATTTGTTCAAATTAAAATACTATGACAACATTTCAGTGTTCAGGTCTCTTTATTCTACGTATTTTATTCTTATCTCACGTATTCAAGAATTAAATGGCGTAGAACGAATAAACTACTTTACTTACTCTAATTAGATTAGAGAATAAAGTTGTTTCAGCAAAATGTAAAACGGATATTCTCCATTCCAAGTACCGAATTCTAAAGATTCGTGATTTATATAAATCATTAGTTGCGAAAATTTTGTATTCTTTTGATAACTGTGTATTACTTGAATACTTTGACAATTAATTTTACAAGATTGCATGCGTTCGCAATTATCAAAAACTGTTTGCTTCTTCGCAAAAAAAATGCCATTTACGAGAATGAAAAGATGTATGGGTCAGCTTTTTTCAATGTATATTGTTCCTAAATTTTGGTCTGAAATTCCTGAAAACTTAAAGTTTTTTCTCATCTTGGAAACAGTACAAAAAAATCTTGTTCTCTTGAAAATATGCCAGTTGATTATTCATTCTTATGTTTTTTATGTTTTTCTGTAAGTTTGCTTTACTACCTCCTCTTTCTGTAGCACCCTTCACTCTTCCAACTGCTCACCCCATCCTCCCTGTACACCGGCACACTTTTCACTGTTACAGTAGTGTGACACTGCTACTTCAAATTCTGTTTTCGCAATGATTGCAGACACGCGTGTTGCGCTTTGGTTGTGGTGGCGCTAAAACGAATGTTTTATTCTGTTGTGGTGGTCGTTACGGGAGTAAGCCTTTCGGTTGTTGTATACTGAACAGAAGGCTTACCAGACAGTTCCGGAGTGTGCACAGCTGAATGTCTTGTCGCAGGTTCAGGAACTCAGCAGACTGCATTCACCGTCTGTGGTTTTTGTTTCCCTTTGATGTCATGCTTTCCTGCCTACTCCTGTCTAATGTTCGTGTAATTGCATTTTTTCTCTTCATTTGAAACGTCTTTAATTTAGTTTTGATTTATACCAACAGTGGGAATGGCTGAATAGTTCACCAATGAAGTCTGAGTAGAGATTACTGAAAAGTTGACCCAGGAGCGTAACGTGGGGGGCAAGAGCGGCAAATGGCCCTGCCGCGAGATCACTAGGGGTCGAAACGTCCCAGAAATGCTCCCAAGTACTTTCTTCAATATAGCACATTGTTCCCGAAAGACCGTAGGTTCCAAAATGGGGGCGCCAAACTTGTTTCTTGACCTGGGCGCCATCTATCATCTGTACGCCCTTGAGCGGAACCATCACCAACCGTGTGTTTTAACAAGCGCTCAGTTGCTTTCCTCATTTTTATAAACATACAATTAACTTTTCTACCCGTTGGTGTTTTGCTCGTTTTATTGCATTTCTGTTAATTCGTTGTCTGAGCCACCAAAATGGATGAATAAACCTATCTACCTTGGACCACCGCACAACTCAAAAATGGCAGCCGGTGATCGAAGCGACAAATATGAGCACACGATGAGTACACAATCGCAGTGCTGTTTCCACAGAATTACAACACCCCTACTGATAGCAGACTGCTTTGTGGATTCCTGGAACTTATAAATAATATCCTGTAATTTATCGGAAACATAACTCCTACCATTTGACTGTCATTAGCATTGTACTTTCATCAGCTCAAACCAGTTTTTAAAGTATAGACACCACTCTGAATCAGTAAAAGGGTGGTGACCTACAAAAAGGATGCTGTTTTCAAAGTTGACCTAAACTTTCAGTCACCTTTTATGTCAAGACATCAGTAAAAGCCTGAACCATAAAGAGGGAATGTCATTTTCTCAATGGCCTATTTTTCAAGCACTTTCAAGAAAAATCAAGGAGTTGCATCAATTATCTATTATGTTTGAGAATGGTAAACAAACTGAATAAAACTTAAATCATGATCGTATATTTATAGGTCACCGTTGTAATAGCACAGTTGTGGTTTGGCGCCTGTATGCTTGAGTGCACAGAAACAAATCCTCGTTAACTGTTTTATTCTGTATGCAATGTGTCAACCATTGGTTTGATGAGTGATTAATGCCCATAACTGATTCAAGAGTCATTTACTTCCATTACTAATGATGTGTCTCAACAGCTTCTAGGCGTCATGTACTTCGATGTGAACACCTATGGATCAATCGTCGCATTTTGCTTGGGCTTGTTTCTTCGACTTGGC
>JGI24159J19872_10004688_pt1 | contig 17497 bp, 18 predicted proteins | sample Ectturendosymbi4_FD_19872 | JGI IMG/M metagenome (IMG submission 19872) | reverse complement strand
TTATAATCATGCCATTTCTTGACAGATTTTATTCAAATTTTGCAGATGTTCATCATATGGGGTAATGACAATTTGAGTAAAATTTCAGGAAAATTGGGACCACTTCCTGAGAATTGACACGGAATGGCCCATAAATCAATTATTGGCACTTTCCTTATGACCTTTGAACTTATGTAAATCAAGGTCAAGTTAGACATAGTTTTTGTGTGCGCTCATGCATGACCATGTTTCAATTGCTTGTAACTCAAAAAGGTCAACTAGTATGAAGTTGATTCTCGTTTTATTTGAAAGCTATAGAGTAGAAGATTTTTTTGGTTTCAGGAAACCTTTGCTTATTTACCTATTCGATATGCTTTTTATCATTTAAAGTAACTAAGGGGATTTTCACTCATAATTAATATATTGACTAGAGCAAGCTGCAATAATAATTTGTATTCTCAACTTTTATTGATTTGTTTGACATGATACATGTTTCTGATGGTATGTTGAAGATAAAACAGTTTTCAGAAGTTTGATCATAGTCATTCCATGTATAATAATTGGACAACAATTGTATTTTATGAGCTTTGTTTAATTAATTTTTTATTTTTTCTGAGGTGGTGTGCTATCTATCAGATTGTCCCCAATATGCAAACAATAAAATGTTATATAAAATCATAACTGCCAAATGGTAACAAACAAGATCATGCCCTCAAAAAATTACGAGATTAACCTTGTGTGGTCTTTACGAGTACTTGTGTGGTCAATTCAGCAAAATACTACCATCTAATGGTTTGGGCCCAGGGCCAGGTAAAGTGGGCCAAGGTGGCCTAAAAGTCCTCCACTTATGACATCACCCACAAAAAATCCTTACCCCAACCAAATAAGTTTTTTTCGAGTGCAGAATAGAAGACATGGCGCGTCTTTTGAGCCTTTGAACAGCTCTCTACCGCTTTTGGTGCCAGAGTTACGCTCGTGCAAAGCCATGTGCGATTCGGTTGTTTTGGTGCGAAAATCCTGAAAACAGGCTGGACGCAAAAGAGTTACAAATTCTTCATGTAGATACATGTTTGGCTAACCTTTCACCTGATTTCGATGAACTTGCAAGTTAGGCAGTGTTTAAATGACTGTATCTGGTTTTCACATTGGAAGGAATAAAAAACGTACCCAGCAAAATTGCTGACGTTTGTGTAATATATGACCAATCCTTGTATGTCAGTTGCTTCTCAGAATAAAAGATTAAAATCATGATTAATTTTTTTTGTAACCTTAAGCTCAAAGCCCTAACGGTAAACCCTTAACCTAATCTGAAACTCTTACCCTAAATCTCAACCCATGTCTGTTTGTCAAAAGTTTAAAGAGTACATCGAAAGCTTTCCCAAAGAAGAATATGAAACAATCTTATGTCATAGCATCAATCAAAACATCATCTGTATGATCAAAGCCAAAACAACCATGATAAGAGCAGAACCAATGACCCCTTGCACAGCAGGAATAGCAACTTCCTCATCGACCATGTTCATGGTGCTACAAAATTCACAAACTCACCCTTGTATCTGGCACAAAGATCCGTTGGCAGTGACATGGTTTTAATAAAACACTGAGTTTGTTGCTCTACCAGCACTGTCATGGTAGTTGAGTGGACGTGTCTACATTTACTAATGCTTTTCAGTTCGGTTCTCACCATTATCCCTTTTGTTTTGGTAGTATTGGTTGCACTTTTCATGGGACTCTGTATTCTTTACTTTTTTCAAAGGTTTCCAAACTTCTGTGTTCAGATTTAGGGTTTAGGGTTAGGTTTGGAGATTTAGGTTTAGTACGTTTCCATCAAGCATAGTGCAGTCTACTGCACACTTGTGCATTAGTGTCGTGTTACAGGCAGCGGTCAAATAAGCTTTCAAAAATGAAGGTCTGGTCCACTGGTGGACCTATAGCCACTGCCAATATTTTATCCTTGACCTCTACCTGGTGAATTTTAATTAGCTTTATTACCAATAAAACATAAAGAAATGCTATTTTGTATATAAGGTACTAAGCCAATCTGGATTCCAAGGCAATATTCATCAAGATATCATAGGGGGGCTTAACTGTTTTCTAAGTAACTGCACATGACAATTCAGATGTGAAAGCTTTTCAGCTTGATCACAAGTGTTCTACGCTTTTGGATTAACACTAGAATGGCCACAGTGTTGATATTGACACTTATGAAATTTTGCAAGCTCTTTCAAAGTCTTTGCAGCGCTTTGGTTGTAAAGGCCCAATTTCACTATAATAATTATTTGTTCATATTGTCGGTGATATATTTGATTTTCACCTTTTGCACAAAACAAACAATTGACCAATACATTTGCCATCATTGGCTGTGGTGTCAATTTCGACACTTTGTCCCATTTCAACTTTTGCATGGCAATCCTTTAGTGATAACATGCAGCCTGCTGAGAACACTACAACAATCAACAAGCAAAAGAAATCACACAAGTGTTTTCTTGGTGTACCATCCATAACAAAGTGATTGAACCACTTATTTCATGCAGTTGGCAAATGTTTGGTTTTGCAGAAATAGTCGACTGTGCTATGCCTTTTAATCAAGACTTTGCTGGGGTGATGCAAGCAAGAAAAATGGTATAGCGTGAAAGCCCAGCATTTGAAAAAGGCACATATTCAACATCTTGAGTGATTCTTTCAGCAGCTGTTCCCTATCTGGTAGTGCTGGAAGCAATGATGTAGCTGTGCATTATTTCAACAGCAGCTAAGAACGTATGGTAATTGATGAAGGTTCAGACATATGTTCTGCAATCATAGCTGAGACTTAAAATCCAATGGTCTTCACGTCATTGGTTATTGTGGACATGTACGACAGTCTCAGATTTTCAGAGCAACAGCAGGAATGAAAATCAATGAATCTAGCCTTTTCAGTCCCCCTACATGGCTTGGAAGCTGCTTATCGATGAATCAGTGCATTGTCATATTCAGAACTATACTGCAATAAAAATATTCATAGTTTCTTATGTACTTTATATTTCAGTTATGGAACCGCTTTTTGTTGTAACCAAAATAATAGGATTACTTGGCAAAAATGATAGCCTGCTTTTTCATTCGAAATTGTTTTGAGTGTAATTATGACCATTACAAAGTTTTGAGTGCAATTGTGGCCTTTACAGTACTGTTGCATTTGGCAATGAACAAATAACTTTGTGACTTAAGAAACTGCGTTTTTGTAAATCAGCTATCTAAATGCGGTAGCTAGCTTGGGAGTTAATGGAGTGATTTGCATACAGCACAGTTCTCTCTCACTGATGCTGCCATGTGCATGAATTTAATAAATGAGTCTTTGTTCAACATACTGATATTGTAAGTTGTTTTTTAGTCACTGTGCTTTTCTATTGTGCAAACACAACTGCATTGCATAAGCCGACTGAAAATTTTTAGAAGGGGGTTGTTTGTGTTGCAAAATTGGTCGCTGCATGAAAAAGGTTGAAAACCACTGCTGTAGGGAGTGTCATGGGGGCAGCAGCCCCAGGAGGTCTCGAAATTCCTAACGGTCAACAGCAATTTCAGGTATTCTGCTGGCTCCACACCAACACAGGACCAAGCAAGGTCGGAGATATAGTCACTACCACTGGTCCTTAGACAACCTCTGGTCTGCTTTCTTGTGGGTTTAGCCAGGACTTGCCTTGCCAGTCTTTCGTGGGGCATTCTCGACATACAGTATGGCCGACACAACGTAGATTTCTCAATTGTGAAGAGAAGTGGTTCAACATTCAGGGCTCTGCAAATTTCACAGCTGCGCACTTTGTCATGAAGTGTCAAGGAACGTTGGGATACAATCGATCAAGGAGGTTCAGAATGCCCCGAGCTTTGGCAAACGTCTCCACGGTAACCTCTGAGGAAGCCATAGCAATTGGAGTAAGTTGCCGAGAGAATGGTAACGCCAACCTCCACAATATTCTTGTTTGCGAAGTTTTTGGAGACCCCAGAGTCGATCAGCACTTCAACAGCAACCCTTTGCAATGAACCGCTAACGACAACAGACTCTAGACCGAGCGATGCAATGATTGGTGATCAGCAACTGCTCGGTTTTGACAAGAGATTCTCTCGACATTTGTCCATCTGCCAGACCAACAGTGTTGGCAGAAGTGACACTTTCAATTCGGCGTCCAAAGTTGCAAATACAAGCGAAATGCCCCATTTTGCCGCACGTATGGCAAATTGTTTCTTCAGCAGAAAACAAATCTCTAGCCTGACTTCTTTTCCCACAATAGAAACACAGACAGTTGTTAACGTTAGTTCGGCGTCGCGAGGTAGACGCTATACAGGTGTTGGTTAGGCATGATTCGGTGGGTCTGTCATTATGTCAGGTAGTCAACTCGGAAGCCACAGCATGACCGTATTCAGCACAGGCAATAACCGTAGCCTGACTTGCGTGCTGGCTGATTGACAACAATTGACGTTGTGCTACAACGAAGCAATCAGCAAACTCGTAAGCTTGTACGAGGTTCAAATTGTCGTTTTCAAATAAGCGTTGACGGATTCTTGATGAATCCGATGAAGGCCGTTGATAAGGAGTTGTGGGCTAGTTCCTCCTTGTACACATCGCCTGTGAGACATCCTGGAATGAACAATCTCTCACAAGGGTTTTCAAAGCTTCCAGTAACTCTTGAGATAGTTTCTCCGGCGGATTCCTGACTGCTAAAGAGCCGGTGCCGAGCGTAAACATTATTTTTCTTCTTAATGTAGAGGTTTTTAAGGATGCGTACGATGTCCTTGTGTGGAAAGACGGAGGGAAACAGACATCCGGTAAACAAACGTTTTCTGTTTACCTCTGGATCGTCAGGGCCGCGGAGTTGATGCAAACTATCGATGAAATCTTCAACAGTCCTGAGCTAAAACGAAAAAGTTATAGCAGGATCAGGCGATTCAGGTTCGGCCGACAACTCCCGTGGCCTGAACAGATATTTACCCATTTCTTGTTAAATGAATGTTAAGACCTATCGATGTGAACAGTACACTCAAGTTTGGTAGGCTTTATTTAACAAGAAAATTAATCCATCACCTGAAAACCTGTAAAAACGAACGATTAATCAAAAGGCCATCGAAGTTAGTTCATTTTAGGAGTATAGCTCAACACAGTTAACGCAGATGACCTCAAACTGAAAGGACTGGGATAGAACAAGTTGCACTAAATGAACAGACGAGACAACATGTGAGTTGTTAATTAGGTAATCAACGCGACGCGACAACTAAAGGCAGGGACACCTAGGCCGCGACACAGAAATGCGTTGCAATATGCTATTAAACTCATTTTAACTTCCTTTCATATTTGAAAAATACACAATCAGTGGCAAAAAAGTTTTAAATAGTAAACTCTTCTTGGGTAACAAAAAGAAAGAGTACCATTTTCTTAGGTCGAGCAACATAATCTCATTATGATGTGTGTTGTCCATTCAACTTCAAGTCAAATAGACCATAACATTACATTAATCACAGCAAACCAGACATGGGGTAATCGATTGAATTGATCAAAAATGAAATGTAATCGTAATCGATTACATTGCCAATTTAATCGTAATCGACGATTACGTTCGCGATTAAACTTGGTAATCTTCATCCCACATCACTGTGTGCTGAACCGCGGTTGTGGCGGCTGAGTTTCCTCCTTTGTCATCGTTTGTTATGGATATGTTTCAGGGAACGCCATTTGCCCGTTTGTCTGCGTTAAATCCAGGTAGTCCAGAGGCAAGCACAACGTTTGTAGCGACTTCACGCTTCGTTCCAGCTACCCTTCCTGTTAGCCGCCAGTAGTAACGTAGCGAGTCTAGTGAGACGTAGCAACAAAAATAACAGCTTTTCTTAAAAACTAGTTGACACATCGGCAACAGAATAGCGGGACATTACGAGGTGTAGGTTTTATTTATGTATATTTAGAGTGAACTTATGAATGTAACTGCTGGAGTAGGATATGTATATAATTAGTGCAGTAATTTATATACAGTACGTTACTTTTTTTCAGAGGAATAAGGTACTTTAATCCAAGTCAAAAGTATTTTTGCACAACACTGATAACTAACATGTCATCCTTGATCCACCAGATACTACTAAAAAAACTCAACGAAACCCGTGAGGATTTGTTGACCATTGACATTTGGTGGTATAGACAGATGCGCAGCTATACTGGCGTCACTGTTCAATTCAAATTAAAAGCTGCACAATGCTCTGCTGGCTTGCAGACGATCGTAACCCGCACTTCGAAGAAATAGTCAGCAATTTTAAAATTACTAACAAACGCATTTTCAGCGTTGCTGGACGAATGTTCAAGCCTGATAGATGTCATTCGACTGTCAAAGATTTGAAGCCTTGATGTTTATCAACTGTAACAAAGATTTTAAACATTGATCATTGTTTAATTAATATTTAAAGTGTTTGTTGCACTGGAGTAGCTGGCGAGAGGGATGGTGGTCGATTTGACTCCCCTGGCCAGCTAAATGTAAAAACCAGGCCCCCACTTAGCCTATATTTCGGTTTTAGTATTCTTTTGGCTTTCAGCAGGTTGTCTTTTTGCGTTTTTTGGAATTTTCCATTGATTTGGGGTTTTAGTATAGCCATCCACACCCGGATTCACCATTATTTCTCACTTTTTTTTCTGAGTGTTGACTTGTAGGTCACCTACAGAGGACAGTTGGCCTCTTTCAGCTAAGTTTCCCTTCTAGCTCAAACCTCTACTTACGCCACTGTTTTTTTACAGCACGAACATCTCGTTAAACAATCATTGTAAATTTTTTTCCCGTGCTTGATCTTTACAGATTAGTAATTTCGTTTATTACATTCATTAATGTCGTATGCTGTCTGAAAGCATACTTACATCAAACCATGCAAATGAGGTTGTTTTCGTTCTGAAGATGTTTCAAGACAAATGTAATCGTGATTACTTTCAATGTAATCGTAATCGATTACATTGTCATTTTCTTTATTCGTAATCGTAATCGAGCATGTGGCAAGTAATCGTAATCGATTACATTTGTGATGTAATCGCCCCATGTCTGCAGCAAACAAGTTCTGCAGATGTTGTATATAATAGTTTATGGAATACTTTTTATATTTTAAACTTGCTAGCACTATCATTTTCTTGGATTTGCATGAATAATGTGCAAACTTCACTAGTTTCAATGAAAACAAAACCTACAACAGTGAAAATTATGATAGCAATCAGGCAAAGATGTAGGCACATGAGTAACTTCAGTGTTAATCTTAAAACCAGAGTGCTGTAAAAAATGTTGCTCCGAAAGTCGTTATTTCAGTGTCATAGCAAAGAAATTTGCATGATACTTGTGGATGTCAAATTAGATGCCATGTTCATAAAATGAAGTTGCAGAAATGCATAATTGACTAATTTGGACATATGTAGTCAGTGGTCCATTATAGCATACATGCAGGTAAAAGTACCATCTGGTAATACTCACTTTTTATTTTAAATAGTTTTGATTGCCTACTTCCATGATGTTTTATGTAATACATTTTGTATCCTGATTAGAACTGTAATTAATGCACTCTATGATTTTTGCAATTAGACATGAGCCCAGAACAGCAAAATAACTCTTCAAGCAGAGGTGGTTATGTTGGTGTGAAAGATCAAAGGAAGTTTTTTGTTGAAATTTGCCAGAACTGGAAAAGTACATTGGGGTCATCAAATGTGGAATGGTTGGTCAAGAACTTTCTACTCAAAGGAACGTCGGATGCAGTAAATGGACCGATTGCCCCAGAAGAGTTGTACAAAGATCATGTGGATGGCTTCAAAGTATACAATTCTGACGCAAACTTGGTTGCACTCAACTCTCATTTATTTCTTAAAAAAGATGATCAGTTGCATTGGTATACTTATCGCTTGCATGATGAGCGACCTGAAGATGAGCTGCTGGATGAACAGGAAGAAGAACTACCTGCTGCCATGCACTGGATGCTTCCATCAAAATGCTTTTTGGGAACTTGGGATGCATTAATATATGACACAGATGTAAAGCAACGACTTTTGAACTATGCATGCACTAGCCTCAAATTTGCTGAGCATGGTGTTGATCAAAAAATAGTCTCGTGGAATAGAGTAATACTTCTTCACGGACCTCCAGGAACAGGAAAAACTACGCTGTGTCATGCTCTTGCACAAAAACTTGCAATACGCTTGTCACACAAGTTTAAAACCGCCTCTATGCTGGAAGTAAATAGCCACAGTCTTTTTTCCAAGTGGTTTTCAGAAAGTGGAAAACTGGTGATGAAAATGTTCAAAAAGGTAAAAGCGTCTGTAATTGTTTCATAGCTCTTTTAGTTATTTCCAACAAGTCCAATTCTTGCAGCTTTTTGTAATGCTTTGCAATTCTGTTATTTTCGGTCAGAATTTCTGAAAATATAGGTTAATGAGCACTACTACGGTGAGTTTTAATACAACTGTGAGACAAATGACCGAAATGTTTTAGTGACCATATTGTATCAGCAAATAAATGATCGAAATGTCTCAGCGAAAAAAACATGTCGTTCGCATGTGCGACATCACGGAAAAACAACCAAACATACAACTAGGGTTGTATCAACCGGATAACGGAGAGTTTTTTTGCTATCGGATATCCGAATATATTTCTGTCGGTTAACCGGATCGAAAGTAACGTTACTAGTGAGGTTTTAAACGCTCTACAGATCGTCAAATTCACTATGAAGCTCACTATCCAGCCCGCTTCTGTGGAAGCAGAAAGGGCATTCAGTGCATGTGGACTCTTTGCTACGACTCCACAGTCGATACGTTGTGCTTCATACGAAATGCGTTGCCAAAGCAGTGAATGTTAAAAATGCATGGTTTTCGTCATATATGCAGCGCTAGTTTTAACCCGATTTGACCGGTTGCCCCTCAGGCGCCCCGCGCTATCCCTACTAACCGACGCAAACTCGCTGCTTGTGTAGTGCCGGCGCGCGGGTCCACATTGCGTAGAATCCGTTGCTAACGAAAATCAAAGTGAACTGCGCGATTTTTAATGCCCCCATCATAATTCGTTTTTGTAATGTTATTGTTACAATGTTGATTATTTTACTGTAATGTGTAGCCTGTTTTTTTAACTACACATTGTTAATGTAAAGAGGGTTTAAGTTTTAAAGCTGTTTTCCTTTTTGTTTATAAAATCGCTTTGTATTTGGCAGATCAAGTGTGAAATACGGTTCGACAGTTGTTGCCGTTTCAGTAGTCAATTCTGAAGCTTTAAGTTTAGTTCGTAATTGCAAATGTGGGCTTCTGGTCAGTCTTATTCAATTTCTATACATCTTTCGTGTTACAAGGGAAAGGATTTTTTAACCTTTTCCGGGATATTCAAAACTTGTTCAAATAACGGTTTGCACTCTTTTAACCGGTGGTCTCTTAACCGGGTTTCACTGTAACCATTTTACNCGTGTAGAGTATATATTGATATTTGATAGGCAGGTATAGGACTGGAGTTTTTATAATTTACCAGTCGATTTTGGGCTATCTATTTAAGAATGTTCTTTTTCTGTAAATAAGCTAAATACCATGAGTCAAAGGCCAAGTGACTTAGGCCAAAAACATTGAGTGACAGGCAAAAGAGGGCTATGAGGGAAAAAAGGCTGAAGCTGAGCAAGAGGATAGTGCGTTGGACAAGTATTTTAACAGAGTTATCTCACACTATTAAGAAAAATCTTTAGAAGAGCAACACCGCAGTGAAAATTGTGACAACGTAAGCAGCCAGACTGATATGTTATGCCAGATAGCCAAAGGGGTGGCTTATGTACAAGTGAGGTAAGTCATTTCGCAATTGTTGAGTCTAACAAAAAAGAAAGTTGGTCCACTAGTGCATCTAATGAGTCTTACGAGCACGAAAATTCAAAATTTGCCGGAACCATTGGATGGACAAACGATCCTGCCTCATGGCCAGGTGTCATTAATCGGAATGTTAGGAGCTATTTAATCCAAATAGAACCGTCCACAATCACAACAGAATTTTCACCACAAACGAGAGTGATAGGACGGTATTAGTGTCACTGCAAAAGAGTACTGCCAAATGGTGAAACGGTAAGTTATCCATGTCTCGACGGCACTCTTTCGGGCCTAGTTTTCTCACAGCACTGACCTCTAACATTATGATTTGATGCCCCCCTAAAAATATCTGCGCTCACCACTCAGTGGGGTCCCGCAAAAGTACTTCCAATCGCGACCTGCACTTGCTAATGCCGGCCCTGTCCACATTTGTATGTTTATAATGAAACTGCGCATTTAATTTATCAAGAAAATCTCACGAAATCAATTGTCCAACAATTAGCGGTTATTATCCGGTAACCGGTTAGCTAAAACACAAATATCCGGATATATCCGTTATCCGTATAGTAAAAATTATTGATATCCTAACTAACCCCTACGTACAACAGTATATCCAATATATGTGCAATAAAACCTCAATAGTGACATTGAAGTCCAGACAAAACAGTGTGTTTCCTTCCAGATTACAAACATCAGTTGGTACCAAAAGCAGTCGACATACGAAGGTGTGAAAAAAGCACCACGAGAAGCAGTTTTAACTGACTTTGGCTATCACCAGGCAATGGGTGTCGAAACGACACCTTGGTCGTGGTAAAAAGAGGAATTTAAAGTGAAAAAGATCATTTAACTTTCAAAACAGTGTAACAAAATTGCACCAAACATTTTAAGAAGAAATATGAATTTTAGAAGTCAATGAATCTTAAACTCACCGGATGTGTAACTGTCGTAAAAATTGAATTAATAGCTCACTCTGTCTCGAAAACCACACCTCGGCAATTCTAGTGTTAATGTCTTTCGCACCTCCTTAAGCATGTCAGAAGCTGTGACCAGTGTTTGACTAATGGAAAAGAAAACGCATGCGAACATATCAAGTGCTGTGAAAAAGTAAAATCCAGTCGAAATATTACCAGCAAGCTTAATGCAAATTGAAGTGATGTCAAGTAAAGTAAAACACCAATTTAAACATTTTTTATTCTGAACCATGTAGTTGCTCATTTGTGACGACTTAGTCGTGAACTGCTGCAATACCAGAAGAGAAAGAAAGAACCAGTGCAATCGGAGTTATAGTCCAGAAAGTGCAATAATTTTCCTTTTTTAAGCATCAATCCAATCTGCATTTTGAAGTTGGTTGCGCTTTTAAAGCAAACAAGCATTGCTGTTTTTCCACTTGTTTGAGCAGTGCAGCTTCTAATTGCGTGGTCGATATTGCAGTAACGCTGTTCATTTCGAGTTTTGCGGGTGATCACTGATCGACCACGTTCTGTGGAACGTACTTGAATGATATTGCTTTGCGCAGGTGGAAGAGTTACTAGAAGACGAAAACCATTTGGTATGTTTGCTCATTGATGAAGTCGAGAGCTTGGCTGCTGCCCGGGCGGCAGTCACAGGCGGCACGGACCCATCAGACGCCGTGCGCGTTGTCAATGCTTTGCTCACGCAGATAGATCGGTTGAAACACTACAAAAATGTGCTCATTCTGACCACGTCGAACGTCACCGGCAAGATAGATCTAGCGTTTGTGGATCGCGCCGACATCAAATTCTTCATCGACTTTCCATCGGCCAATGCCATCTACGCGATTTACCGATCCTGTTTGGACGAACTTGCACAAAAAAGTATCATCCACCCGCGGGAAGCCCTGCATCCGAACCCATCCCAGTTAAACGAGCACTTGACCGAAGACCAGATGGAATCGTTGCAGCTCTGGGAAATTGCACAATCAAGCGTATCCTTGAGTGGGCGAACGTTGCGCAAGCTGCCATTCCTGGCGCACGCCGCAAACCCCCACTCCTGCCCTGTGTCGCAAAAGCAGTTTTTGGCAGATCTCGCTGATGCAGTCAAGTTTCAGTTTGATCAGCGAAAGCATTTGGCTGATGCGCAATGAAATGCTCGTAACAGATTTGGACCGTGTATGCTTTTGGGTCTTAAATGAAACTTAACCGCGTAAGCTTAGGTTGATACATCTGTAATAATGCGTTCCATTATCTTGGTGCTTACGGGAAAGCTTGCACATGCAAATAAACGATGCATTGCGCACGAACTTACAGTAAATAGTTTTGCACGCGTTGAAATGTAGCCTGTGTTCTATATTGNAGGCCGTGCATAGTCCGTTGCAAGCATATGCTGCTTTGAGCCACTGCCCTTTCACCCAGTCATGAATTCAATTTCGCGGTTGTTGACGAAATGCTTGCAAAGCTGCCGTCTCTAAACCTCATTGGCATTTCATATAACAAATCCTACAAACGGCACCTCTAGTCATTTTAGTTCGCATGTTGGTCAAGATCCTTCCCATGGCTCTTGTTGACGCCCAATTTCCTGTGCAGCAGTTCCCAAATTTTGTTGCCGGCGTGGGCAAACGCTTTTTTTCTACCTGTTTTAACGGAGGATCTGATGCCCGTAACTGCGACTGAATCGACGGGACCCCGACCAAACGTGCTTCAGCTGCTCTTGCGTATTGCAAAGCAAGGTTTTCTTTTTGCCTTGCTATGGAATGAAAATGTATTTTAGCGATCTTCACAGATGTTTCTTGGCATTCTTTTGTGTTTTTTTTTTTACTGTAGACGCAATGTAAGATATCGGTTTGTTGCGTTTGTCTACCAGTTCTAGTTGCTACGTTATTTTGCGTCGCTTTTGCATAAAAACCTATAAGAGTTGTCCGCTTACTATTGTTGCGCGTCTGTTTCAGTGTGAGCTATGAAACAAGCGTAAATACAGGGGTGTTTACTGGCCACTGTTTTTTTTTTATATATCGTGACTACCCAACTTTTATTGACAAGGATCGGATGCTTTTTCAAAATTAACGCATGCAGGGAAGTGTGATAAAATTCAGCAAGTTGTGGAAATTGCGACTTCTGCAGATCGGAAAAGACAACATTATGAAGCCCCTAGGTGCGTCACAAGTGCGCAACTGCCACTATATAAGATCTGGGTAATACATGTTTAAATATTGGGTACTATAAGCGAACTCATGTGTCATCAATACAATAGGTGCAGAGTAAGAAATATTTGTAGTGTTAAACACTGTATCAGGCAGGGGGGCGATAACACCCCCAAAAATACTTGCGAAATTGACTTTATTCACCATGATTTTGTAAAATTCGGAAAACAGCATTCACGATATAAGGCCATTGTGCCGTCCACGGTGGAAAAATCTGGTTTTTAATGATTTCGCGACAATATCATAGTGCAATGGTTTTGAAGGAAAGCTCGCGCTACGTTGGTAGAAGCAAAAAATTAAAAATACAGTAGATTTTTGTTGGAAGATTGTTCGGAACAATACGTGAAAATCAAATGCCAAAAGTCGTGTTCACTTCTGGCGAAATTGATGCTGTTTTGAATTTGCTAAAGAAAAAAGGTGATGCAATGAGTACCCGCTCTTTTGCATTAATGTAAGACCGAAGAAAGCTCCCATTTCACAAAACGCTAATAACGTCGATCTGACCATTTGAAAATCCACTTTATTCAGAAAAAAATAAACGCAAAAAGTGCGTGAATGGTGGATTGTGCAGATAAACAAAAAATTACCGATTTTAAATGTGCAGTTTGAGTTTAGCCATCATGGGTAAATTTCTAGCGGTCATCCTGTTTTAGAGAAAAACTTCAGGTGTTCTCGGTCTTGTTTTATCAAAGTTCAGTCTCGCTCAAAATTTTCATTCTCGATTTTAGCCTCAAATTTCAGTTTACTATATGTCTTAGTTTCAAAAGCTTTATTATTTTCAAATATTTGTCTCGCAAAGCTAGTGTTTTATTCCCTGAAAAGCTTTTCATTTATGTGTAAAAAGTTTAGTTTACTTTTCCAAGTAAACCAAAACTTGAATCACAACAAAAAACATTTCCAAATACTGTAGCTTACACTTCTCCAGCTGAAAGTAATGATTGCCCATGAGCAAGCACACGTTTCAAAATATTTTTGATTATTGTTGGACATTGAAAAATGAGCTTGGGTTGATTTTGCTTTAAAAAGCTTGATTCGTCTTGTTTTGTGTAGCTTCTTGCTAAAGAAAGGACTCCAACATTTAGCAGCAATAATCCTGGAGTGTGAAATTTAGTGGTAAAGTTGATTTGTTAGCTCGACCTTCGTAAAGCTCGTTATACAAGGCATTGAAACTTTACTGCTGTTTAGTTTCGAATCTGTAATATATTTAATGTGGCAATTGCTTCGCAAATACAGTAGTAACAAATATGTAGCAACATTGCACGGTAGGAAAACAAGCTTCATGAAATCCTCTGTACCTTTCAGATGCAGCAAGTGACCTGAGGTTCGTCTTTTCGTTATATCTGCGTCTTACCAGATGCATCACAAATGCAGTATTTTTGGCTGCTTTATCCCTAACAATTTTATGGTTTACCAAGAAAAATGCATGTGTCTTTACTGAGTGATTCAATATATTTTACTGCTTAGAAACGTGCAATATTTCGTAGTACAGTAATATGTTTTCTTCGCTTTGTTTATTGCCGAGTGGCATGAATACTCCAGTAAATTAGCATGGCAATTTCGCAAAAGTAATTATTGCTGCACAACACTTTTCTAAGACAAAGAATGACTTCTGTCTCCCGCAGGTGGTGCGTAAAACAAAGTGCAAGTACATCATACCGCTTTCACTGGGATTTTGTAAGGTTTTACGCCTTTACTGGGGTTGTATAAGGTTGGTTTATCCGATAAGTACGGTTTCTTATCCGGATAACTATTAACCGGATAACCGTGAATATTTTTGCTATCCGATATCCGGATATTTATCTGTCGGTTAACCGGATAAAAAAGTAACTTTACTAATGTGTTTTACGCTTTTTGTAACGGGCTGCCAATCTTCAAACTACTGTCTATGAAGCTCTGCTTACTATCCAGCCCACTCCTGTGGAAGCAGAATGGGACTTCGATGCGTGTGGAGTGGACTAACCCTGGTCTCGTTTACACGACTCCACAACATAGGCGTGGCCAGGGGCGTATGCCACACAAATTTTAGAGCATACAGTCATTTTGTGATTTGAGAGGCCGTATCCCAAACAAAATAGTGTTATTCGCCTAAAATCAAACATTTGGCCCCTCCCCAATTTTTGGGCTGGCTACGCTACTCCACAATCGATGCATGTTCAGTAGCGTAGCGAGGCTAAGTGTCGCCCGGGTCCGACCGTGAAAGCGCCTCTCCTTCCACCCTTCCAGTTGGCTTACAATAATTTAAAATGAAACAGGATCATGTTTTGTGCTTAGTAGATGTAGGCCTAAGGAATATGAAAGCACCGTGAACATCACATTCAACCACTCAGTAACTGAATGGGTCTTGTTTTTTCTGCCCGTTCACCACCTTTCTCATGATTTGCTCTTTCTGTTTGTTTACTTATCCATGTATGGATCCGGAATATTTCGTTAAATTTTCCTTCTGTTGGCTTTAAGCCGCACCACTTAGCTGCAATCATTTATTCATTCTAGGCTAGGTATCAAACAAAAAATACAAAAAGTGTGTTATTGCGGCACCCACTTTGAGCAGTGATGGCGGGATACCTACTCTACAGATGAACATTTATATATGTTTATAATTATATTTCGTGTGGTAGGCTCTCCTGAATTTAAAGAAAACAAAGTATACATAGGCCTACTGCATACAGGAGACTATACAATAATAAATTTGGTAATCGAAAGAATGTTTCATTGTTCGCTTCGCGTTTCAGTAGTGTTTTGTTTCTCCTAGTTTTGTAAAAGGTTTCAAGCGTTACCTCCGTCGCGGAGCCGTCTTAAGGTGCGGACCCATTTAGATAAAATTTGTCTAATAGGCTTAAAAGCGGCTCTGGTTCAGATGTGTTGCTTTGAAGCCTCCATCGTGACTTGCAAACTTGGTCTAGCTGTTGGGCTGGGCTTCTTCCAATTGCGTGTGCTTGTTCTATTCTTTACATTTGTCCGTTAGCAACAGACTCATACAGTATTTCGAAAACTGTATTACCAAACCCTGCCACGTAGGACATCCGCCTTTTTAAATGTTCAGAAGTGACTACAACGTCTTGAGTTCGACGGTAATCGCACTGAACAACTTTATCCAGTACAGCCATTGCCAAGTTGTGCAACTGTTTCGGCCAAAGTCCCTTCTAATAAAAGCCTTCATCACAATCATGACTCAATATCGTTTGTCATAACTAACACATCGTTTGCGCTTACGTTAGGTTTTCAGACTAAGCTTCATCGTCATTAAATTATCAAAATGAGAACAAAACATTTTCTAAGCTTTTCTTGATGAAATGACTTTTTCTGTGACTACAAATGTTAAGTGTAGCACTGAACAATGGAGCCAAACCTTTTACGAAGCACACCTGGCATATTGGCTGACATCAGGTCCGTCGCCAACGGGGGGCCAGTGGTGCCCGGCCCCCCATTTAAAATATATCACCCCATTTAATGTTTGACCCCCCGTTTGCTGCATACATCCATTTTCAGATACTTTACGTCATTCAGAAAAACGTCTATTTTATTGAAACTGAGGAACTTAATCTTTGCAGAGATCTTCATTTCTCCCAAACATTCAAATGTTGATAAGACCACCTAATGACTACGCTATAGCTTGTGGTGCGTGTTTATTGAAAATATCCCACTCAATGTTAAACTTTAGCATGAGACTATGGGCGTCGGAAGGGGCAAAGGCCTCCCTGGATTTTGAAATGTTTAGAAAAAAGGTTGGTTTCTTAGTTTTGAGTGGGAAAAAACAAACTTCAATACTTTTGGTCCCCCGCTGGAAAAAATCCTTCTACGCCCATGCATGAGACGTGCGCCACGAATTCAGTCCCGTCGCCACGGGGGGCTTTGGTGGGCTTAGCCCCACAAAACAAAGCTCCAAAGCCCCCCAAATTGAAATATGAAACATTATAATTAAATACAGCTTTTGCGTTCAAGCCTCCTTGCATAAACGTTTAAACCCCCCTGCATCAACGTAAAGTCCCCCCTATTGAACACTTTCTGGCGACGATTCTGCGAGAAACGTTTGTCGCCAGTGCCGGTGGGTGTCAGGTTGTGTAGTGATGTGCCGCTGGGGCGTTGTTCAAGATCGAACGATAGGAGAAAGAGGACAATTTAGAACTCCTTTGACAATTTGGTGATTTCAAGCAGGGCTTGTTTATCAGATTTTGACTGGAGAGGGAGGTAATTTTAACCTCAAACTACCGGACAAGTGATATATTCTAGCCTGCGGTTGAATGCCATCTATATCCTTTTTTCAAACAAAGTTTGCCTGGGGGTGGGAGGGAAACGGCCTTCGCTGAAGACGTAAAGAAAGGTGTAGGTTTGGGGACAATTACTATTCACGTAAGTTTAAAAAAGCCCTGATTTTAAGACATATACAGGGGTAGTTTAGCATCCTAAATTGACCCAGGCTTTTGCGGAAACATTTCATTAATTTATTCACTCCACTTAAAAGCACCAGTGTTTCTGTATGCTTTCGAGGAATCAGTCGACTGCCATCTGCTTTCGTCTTTTTGCGATGATTCAAACTTGCATATATCTCTATTCAAGTA
>JGI24159J19872_10004687_pt1 | contig 17501 bp, 14 predicted proteins | sample Ectturendosymbi4_FD_19872 | JGI IMG/M metagenome (IMG submission 19872) | reverse complement strand
TGTGTATTCTAGTATTCTGTAACTCTGCTTATTTTTTGTGGACAGTTACTTTTTCATATTTTCTGTGTGCACTTCTATGCTTCTCGGCATATAAGTACACCCTTTGCTTTTTTTCTGTTTTTCTTTTTTTCTTTTATACCTCTTTAATTAGTTTTTGTAACTTTTTTACTTTTTTATTAGTACTGTTTTTGAATTTTTTTATATTGCTAAAAATATTCTAACCACGCCAAAATCCTTCACTTAAATTCGAACCACTCATCTGTGCACATAGGCATGCGGTTTCACCTGTACATTTTCTTCACCATGTTCTGCGTTCATTCGTTGTTTTGTTTTTGTTTTTCTTTTCATTATGCTTATTTGATGTCCAACTGTTGTTTTTCAACACTTGTCAAAAAATGATAAACGGGGTTAGTTGAATAGATGACTGCCACGGTCTTTCGCCAATCCTATATGACACAGCGCTCCTCTTTGTTTACACAGATCAACTATTGTGCCATTGTGATTACACTTGCTCTAATGTTCGCTAATGATTGGTTTACTGCATGCGATGGGTTTTATGACGCTTCTGCTTGTTGGCTGAGTCATATGAAACAATAAACCATGTCCATGTCCATGTCCTTTTCGATTATGAGGCACTTGGACCACCACCCATCAACATTTGTTTCGAAGAAGATTTAATACAGTAATCTTTGTGAAAATGCGACAGCTCTGTGATCATTCTGGACGGTTTAAAATTGTCGAAGATTCAGTTGGGTCAAAATCCAGCGATGGTAAGCTTCACAGTTGCTGCAAACTGTTCAGTGCAGCCGCAGCTCTGCAGAATGCAGAGTTTTGCCTGAGCTTGTTAGCGAATCCCAATTTTGAGTACACTGTTTTATCTCCAAGTTCAAATCACCTAAACTATGTCAAGAAAATGTTTTTCAGCAAGGAGCCGTTACTTTTGGAACCTCAACACAAAAACTGCTACTGCTACTTTCCAAAACCATACACAGGACTTAGAAGGTAAAGAAACAGCGAATCAAGAATTCCATCTTACAAGCGCCACGTATTCACCATGTCGTTTGCGCGTGCTGGTCGCAGCCTATCATGGCAAACCCGCAGCTTGCCAAGTCCGCCTTTGATCTCAGGTGCATCGTTCAAAATTTCGTCATAAAGAGCATTGATCCAATAAATACAAACTAGACATAAGTATGACCAGACGCCGGTTGTTTTAGTAAGCCAATGAGCTTAACGCCGGCGATTAAAAGTGCTGCTGAGCTATTATGGACTCGTGCCGCGTGGACCATCAGCAAGAACGCTCATTTGAAGACGCTGTGCAAAGTGCGTTTGTTCCAAATGCTCCAGCCAGCCGGTTCTTGACATATGCTGGCGCAGCAACTTACACTCTTTTTATTGTGTTGCAGCTCTAACAATTGAAAATGTCTATCGTCTTGTGAGGGCTAAAAATTCACAACCTTTATCTTGTAGATCTTATACATTCTTAAGGTACGGTTAATAGATAGCCTTTAATTAAATGAGATTTCATAACGTTGCAATGCAAAGGTCTATAGTCAACGTCTTTGCAGAATATCGAATTACTGTTTCCCAATAACAATCCTCTCGACTTTTTTGGTTGTTGGTAACTGTTCCGAATCCACTTATCATTTGTTTTGACTGAAACGAGGCATTGATGGCGTACCTCATTTGACTGCAAGGAAAACGGCAGTGATTACAGAAGTAAACTTCAGCAGGGACAGAAACATTTGCAGACGATTGAAAGCACAATGCCGTCTATACTCGTAGCTTGTGCTCTATATCTATTACTTGTTCAGTAATGTTGTAAAAGTGGTGGAAGTGTTGTTGAAAAACTTTTGTAAAAGATCTTGCGGCGTTAGCTTTAGTTGCGAGCTGTGGAGAACAGCACTCACAGAGCTTTTCAACGTGCATCCGACAACCTTTCGCCTGTTTTGGCAACTCACAGATTCCTCGCATCAGCAGAACTGCAGCTTCGTTTTTCCTACATCAGTTGCTTACTGAACTTTAGATGGCCAGGGCAAAGCAGCAAACTTCAACAGCAATTGATCGTCCTGTACGGTTTACGAAACACAAGAAAAACAAAATTAAGCATTCTACCAGGGCAGTTTAAAGTTTAAAAACTGAGCAAACAGACTTCACTGCTGATTAGCCGAGCGAGTGACAAACAATAAAAAATTAGTGAAGCACACAATTGCAGTTATTTACAATAGAAGCAAACGCACAGCTCATAACACTACTGCAATCCTATTTACAATGTCAACTCAAACAAGCGAACTGCGTATGTGCGCTAATCTTACCTTCGCAAACAATGAAACGTAATTAATTGGTTACACACCAAATCGATGTGTGCTCTACAACTAAGATGTTCGTTCTTTGCATTGTTGCATCATAGACTCGTTGTTTCGAACGAATGGCACAATTTTGTGATATACGTTTATGAGCCGAAAACGTCACCAACGGACAATTGAAGAAGCGGTAAATGTATGGCGCGTTTTGCACGAGGAGGAACAGAAAAACAAGTCGTAGAGCCATCGCTGTCGAAGACTGTGCTAATGGCACAAGGGAGTACGAATCGTGGAGCCCAGTAAAGGCGGCGCTATATGTGAAATGCTGTCAAATAAGTTTATGATTTCAAGACAGCACTAAACGTGTAGGTTTACTGCAAGCTTTCGAGGAACCAGCCGATCAAGAATGTAGGTTTACGGGAAATCGATTTCCTAATAAAAATTTTGCTGCTTGATTTGAATTCGTCGTCTTTGCGGCGACTAGTTACTTGCACTAAATGTAGCAAAACATTTTGACCTTGGAAAATACGCACGTTAGTTTCGGCGACTGGGTTAAGCACAGCGGGTAGCAGCGTCATAAGATCGGTTATGTCATGTCGATTCAGTTCATAATCGCAGCGTGCATTCTACAATGCGCGTGTTTCAGACCTTTTTCTGCAATTGCTTCAATAGATTTACAGAACTGTTTGCCAGCCAGTAAATTCTATGCTCTCTATATCCACAGAATTAAAGGTCAGTCGCAAGTGACCTTGGTCGAAAGTGCTTTCATGCTTCACTGAACAAGAACATCTTTGACGCGGGATAACGCCAAATGTAGCTTTCTACGCTTGCCCACGTTTACCACTTGCTTGTAGCTGTCTCTCTCAAGATGTAATGTTTTTCTAGATTTCTCCTCTTGCAAGGCTGATGCCGGAATAGTGGCAGTGACGCAATATCGGAAATATCCATATAACCCTAAAACAGTTACCAGGCAGTGACTGGTGACACTGGGCCACAGCGAACAGTAAACATTTGGCTAAAACAGCCAAGTTGGTGCAGTAACTAACGTGTTTTAAGCATGTAGGGCAAGAATCAAACATTCGTAAAAGAACAATATTTTCATGCCTGTTTTTCCGGGTCCGCATCGCACTTTTTACGGTTCCTTTTTTTAATTCTGGACCAGGAAAAAGGTTCCTCATTGATTGTTATGCTCGAATGATCGCATAAAACGTCATTCGCTTGTCCGAAATGGCTGAGGGTTGAAAAGATTTTTGTGAAAGTATGTAATCGCGAACGAAAATTCTAGCATCCATGAAAAATGGCATTCTGTTTGAAGTGGAGGAAAAAAGCATCTTCGCATACGAAGTGGACTGGTATCTGAAAGTTCAGAAACTGGCATACGACACATTGCGTTCTCGAAAGGCTTGTATATTTACATACATAGTCGAAAGTGGAAAATAAATAAAGCGTCGAAAGTAAAAAAGGAAAGAGCAAAAAACATTTAGGAATATGGTCTTGGACCACATAACTTAGCGTGTGCCAACAGACATCACTTGATCAGCTATGAACACGGGGGCATTTAGAAGCAATAAACACTTTGAGAGAAAAGGCGGGAAACATCATCGCCAAGGTACGTGCACCCAAAATAACAAGCGACGTCACGCGATTTATTCTTGAATTACAATGATGCCACAAAACGCTTTTTGCGTTGCAACAATAAATATAAAAAAGCTGTGAAAAGCGATAGACTTCGTCATTATAGAAATAAGAAATCACTTTCTATAAAGTCTGTGCAATAAATTTAGGAAACGAAACTCGAAAAAGCAATAAACAACGGCCCGGTATGACTTGGAGCTTCGATTTCTGTGCAAGGAATATAATTGAAATTACTGTGTAGAAAACTGCGAAAATTAGAAAAATTCATTTTTTCAATAGCTAGAGGAAAATATATGCAGCGATAGGTTGGGAAACCAGCCGAAACTCAAGAGGAACTTTAATGCTAGCCGGTGAGAGACGTTCATGTTTACAATACACCCGGCAATAAATACAGTCACGACTTGAACAAAACAGGATTCCCACGCATTTGTCCCCGCCCGTGCATTTGCACATTAGTTAAGTTGCAGTCACAACCTATCGGCAATGTTCATCTTGACTTTTACGAGAAAACTCGATTGCGCCATGACCGGAAAAAATCGATGCACGCTAAAAAATCCAGGGGGGAAACGACTTGGCTCACACTCTGGACCGATCTGTGTGGGATTCCTGTTGGACAACCCTCAATGTTGTGGTGAAGCAGAACACAGAAGATCGAAGACAATTAAGACAGGCAGGTTCAGTGCAAAAGTGCGCCGTTGAAAAGCTCGGCGTCAGACAAGGCTTTTTCTCCATTACACTGTTCGGTGGCTTGAAGCGGTACAGGCTGTTAATGTCATGTACTTGGCTGATTACACCTTTCTTGCTCGCGACCGCATTGCCTGCTCAGGCGAGCGCGCGACAGCGGCGAAAGCGAGGCAGAAGCGAAGGAGCAGCAAAGCATTTCGGCAAACGACGTGAATGTTCATATCACCCTAAGACCGTCACCTTACAACGCGATTAGCTCTGAAGAAATTAGGATTTCGACTTGGCAGCAGTACGTTTGAACAGAGGACAGTCGGGGGCGTTACTTCTGAAGGGGGACGAAACTAAATTTCGCGGGCTGGTCTGCACTGTTGAAAAGGCGCACCTTGACGCCCATCTTCTGGTGATGATACTCGATGCGGAAATTTTCCAGAACAGCGCGGAAGAGCAGATCCATCTCCTGCTCCGCGACCCTTCTTCCCGGACACTGACGAGCGCCGTGTCCAAACGGTGTGAAAGTAAACTGCTCTGTGCATCTGCAGAAAGGGAGGATAACATGGTAAACTTCCGGGGTGATCCATATTGGATGCCATAATCATAATGAAAGGAAAACAGTTTTTTTCCTGTAAGTTCAGTGCAAGTGATCTCGAGATACTAGAGCGCTTAACTTATGTCATTTTTCACACAAAACTAGAACAGTTTGAAATACAGAACCACGTATTCTTGATATTATTCTAAAAATGTGGCGCGGTTACACAAATTGCCATATTTGAGAAGACTTCCATTTTGCCTCTAAAGTCTAGAACTATCGAAAATGTGATATAGATTTTTGAACGAACTTAGTTGCTCTCTTAATAAAAGAAAAGTTATTTTCTTGGAATTATTAACTGTGGAACGAGCATCAAAGTAAACCTCCAAGCGCAATTTGGTTCCAATAATTTTTTTTAAGCATTACTTACTTATAGGGTGATTTTTTGTCCATCCATCTCTCCGGCAAGAACTCATTCGGCTTCGGGAAATACTTCTCGTCTTTGAGATTCATCAGATGCGACGTGTACCGTACGGTCGTGCCAGCCGGGACTTCAAAGCCGGAGAAAACGAGCTTCTTGCTGGTCATGCGCATGTTTGCGTAAGTGAGAGGGTTCAGTCGCATCGATTCCCACACGCACGCCTTCAGGTATTTGGAAAACTGAGACGATTTCAAATCAGTTTCGCCGTTTTCTTCTTGCGCAAGTTCGCGCAAATGCTCCTGGTGCTTTTGGTTGTTTGCCAGGTGGTACATGGTGAAGATGGTGGCGGATGCAGTTGTGTCGATGCCACCTGCCAGCAGCTCCAGGCAGACCGTGACCGCGTCTCTGCGGCTCAGTGATTTGTTGTGGATGACATGCTCCAGAAGACACGAGGATTTCTTGGCTGTTTTCGCTGTCGAGTCGGCGTCACCCTCAGCAAGCTCCTGCAACTTTCTGCGTAAAGAGACAAAAGTTTGTTCTGACTTCAGTACAAGTCGATGTCAGGATAGTGCAAGCTTGAACAACTACACACAAAATCTGTGTAAGTGCAAAACAAGTTTCAGAGGTAACTGACGTTTGTATCACACGACTGTACTTGCTGTCAAATATACTACATCATGAGCGGATAGGCAATGGTGCCTAATTGTCGCAACTGTTTCAAAGCAGTCGCATTAAAATTAACAGCGGGGTAATTTTATTATCAGAAGACACATTCAACCGGAAATTGTCATTACCTGTCGACGAAATATCCGGCGTTGTCGAATTCCTCGCGCTGGCAACGGCGAAAGATCTTCCAATCTCTGGTGTTCCAAAGCTTCCATACTGGCATGGAAAACGCCAGTCGCGCTCCGTAGTCGAAGAATGTCTGCATGCATTTGCGAAGGTTCTCGGCGGCCGGTTCGAATTTTTCGCCGGGGTCCTTGATCAGTCCCAACCTGAACGAAACGCAAAAGTCCGCCAATTATTGTCATGTGTTGCAAAAAATCCCCAAATCCGCCAAGACAATTATTGCAAAATCCGCCAAATATGCTTAAATTTTGATACAGATAAGGTTTACAGAAGCAAGATGAAACATGTTACTAGAGCAGTAACAAGTTGTTTATCAAATTTTTTCCCACCGAATAGCTGGCCCGATATTGGGCGCCTTACTCTAAAAAGCGTTACCGTGTTACTGCAAAGAGCGTTACCAGGACAACGCTTGCAAAGAAGTAGCAAAAATTTTTCCACCATCTCACCTGCTGTCCAGCAAAACCACTGCTATCGATTCCAGAGCCCATTTATTGAGCGTCTGCTCAAAATCTTCAATCTCTCCAGTTACGGGCGATCGAGCTTTTTTCATGTAGGAAACGAAATCGTCAGAAACCTTCTTCTGGGCGTCACGAAACTCGTTCACGGCTCTCAAAGGCGATATAACCGGATTGATTGCGTTGCGGTTTCGCAACCATTCCTCTCCTAAAAATCATAAACGAGGATGGTTGGAATCGCGATACATGTCTGCGAAGCCATTGCCGTAAACCGAAACGTTTCTAAAGCCTCAACCGCGACATCCAACGGCGTCCCTCACAAGTTTAAGTTACACGTGCTTGACAAAGTGTTAACTCTTTCTGATGCGGCATCAGGTGTAATCGAATTTTCGTTTTTATGACCCAGTAACTACGAAAGTCTGCAAGCCAGCCTGTCAATGATCTCACTATCCGACGTATAGTCGACCACAAGGTGGAGTACAAAGGTTAAAAAGTGAACGACCCACCCAGCCACCAACGCTTTGACGCAACAGCCTATCTCTTGAAAAAGTCCTTTAAAAGAGTATATTTTTGTAAAGCAGTAGTGCATTCATTCTTGTCCAAAAATCAACACTGTTTTCTAATGAAAAAAACGTATTTTTTCAAATCGCTCTGCGCAAAAACACATTAATTTAAAAACGCACCCACACCAACTTAACACCCCCCACCTTGCATTGATGTGATTCCGACTGGGAGGTCTTCTTGCTCGCGGCTGCGGACAATGACGTCGAGGTGCGGGCGACAGGGCGTCTTGCCCTCGTTTTGGACCAACACGCGAATGTCCTTCGGGTCGGAAATGTAGACGAACTCTTCATTCATGATGCGTTCGCGATAGATCTTGCCATACCTGGAACCAAGCGGAAGGTTGAAAAGGCTTAAAAGCTGTCTTGAGAAACTCTATGAATAGCCTAATGGCAGAGTTTTACATCTACCTTAAGATTAAACATATACTTAGATGGCCGAGCTTCAAATTCTAAAAGAAACTATAGTTCATCTTTTTCACTCGACTTTGCAGCCGCTCAAACAGGCCCCTAGCCAGGTTTTGAGGCTTGGGGGTCCAACTACATTTTATGGAGGAAATATTTTTGTTTCTCTTCTATGTTTTAATAAAAAATTTTGTGGGCACAACAAATTTGGGGGTCCCTTCTTCCGAATGCTCCCGTGGCTACGGGCCTGCGCTCAGGTAGTGGATTTTTATGAAGTCTGCCGGAAAAACATTTGAAAAAGCTAGGTCCACAAGAGCCGGCGTTGGAACCCGAGCGAGGCTCACCTCGGGGCCTCGCGCAATTTCTCGGCGATGTCGGCCTGTCGCGACGAAACGGCTGCACAGCCAAGTGTTCTACTTAAAATGCGGTTGCAAAATTGTTTATGTCACACGTTGCCCGCGCAGCTGCCGGGGATTGCCACTGTGATGATGAATTGCTGCATAAATCGGTACTGGCGCGGCCTTCACCGCTTACCTTGTATGTCGTTCCTTTAGCGCCTTGTCGAACTCTTTCGGTGAAAAACGACCTAAGAACGTGTATTCAAGAGCTGATCCAAAAAAAGGCAGGCCCGTTGGGCCCGGAATCTCTGAGTAGCTTTTGGTGGCAGATAATGTCTTTTGATTGGGAAAAATTTGTTCCTTCAACCTCTGTCCGATGCGAATCGCTTTATTTGTCGCGTTTGCGGCCAAGTCCATAAGATGGTGATAGGGACACGCCTGTGGATTCACATCGATTGATTTCTTGGGCAAAGCGAAATTGGCGCTGGAACGGCGGCGCTGCAAAGAGAACTGGTCGGCAGCCATCATGTTTTCAAGTTTGGCGAGGTGCGGACATCCGGTCGTGTTGGAACGAGCGGAAGCGGCCATCCCGGATTGACGGCGTCCCCCGGTCACCGGGGCCCAACCGGGGACAACGTCGATACACAAGGACTTGCGACGCGGCTGCTTCCTTGCTGGGGCGAGTTGAGCGCAGGGTTGAAAACATCGCTTTGATTGTTTCGTCACAAGGAAGCATGCGTCGTCGACAACGAAACCCTTACGCCGAGTAATTGTGATCATTTTTCGTGACAGCATTGTGGGTGGTTTTGCGATACAGTGGCAATTGTTAGAAATAAAACAAAACTCAGCATAAATAACTTCAGACTATCTGAAAAAAATAAACGAAAGTAGTTATTCGTTACGAGTGAAAACGCAACGAAAGTGCTCAATTTCACCATAAGCCAACAATGCCCACGCTTCCTTAACTTTTTCACGCCCTGCTTACAGTTAGTTCAATTGCGAAGCGGCAAGTCTTTGTTTTTACCGATCGTCTTTTGCACCTGCACGGGGCGCATGTCGAATGCGCTGCTAAAGCTACTCGCCGCGTTAGCTTCAAACTTGCGTTTTTTCCCAGAACCGCGCATCGCCTTTTGCCACTTGTGAATTCTGCGAAAACTTTTACGTTTTCAAGAATTCCGTCGCTTGCGCGTTGCCTGAAAAGCTAGCTTGCTTCTTGGCGATATTAACGGCGGCGCGGGCAGACCAAGCACTGATCGAACGGTTTCCAAAGCTGCTTTGCTCTGAGGAAAGCTCGAATCCGTGCGGGTTGCACGCGGAGTTGGCGATCTAACACTGCTCGGCAGATTAGTTTCGGTAATAATCCAGAAAATGTTGCTTCGATGACGCGCTGCAAACGGTGGCATCGCCTCTTGCATCCCAAGCGCTTTTGCTGAGGTCTATTTCCAGCGCTCACCCACCGAAAAGCACTCTTCTCAAAACATTGCACGCGGTCTCCGCTCAAAGTTTAAGGACAAAGCGCCGCTTCGCGCGCCTTCGAGCAGAAGGACGCCTGCTCCAGAGCAAAGGCTGGACGCTTGGAGATGGCGCTTCGTTTTTATAGCTTCGCGGCGGCGAAGAAAAAAAGCACCAGGAACAGTCGCATTCCGCAGTGCTCATGAGTCGTCTTTTCCTTGACGATTTCGATTGATAACCGCCGGCGCGCGTCAGTGTTTGCTGTGCGCCGTTGATTGCCACAATCGACACAGAGAAACACGAATGACGACTTTGCATCCGCCTGGCAGACGACCATTTGACGTAAGCAGACTTTCCACCGATCGCGCGGCCAGAGCAACCCTAAACATCAAAAATTTAAGTGAGTTGACTCTTCAAATACCGGCCCGTTTGAGTCAGTGGACGTTCTGCTCCATCGTTTGAGCATTAGGGGTGACTTGCACCGTTTTAAGCAGTGGCATAAATTCCTATGAATGCAGGCGATAACGAAAAACTTGCTTAAAACTAAAGCCAAATTTTTGACTCTGCTACGTTTCCGTTGTTATCAACTGCAAAACATAAATTGAATCATGCACCATAATAATAATCAATTTAAAATATTGTAGCTGCCCCACGTCCGGTTTTACTCGTCCTTATAAATGTTAACGATACAAATCATTTTAAAGATTTTGTTTGCGGGAAGCAATAATCATTATCAACCACGTCAATTACATCGGTTGTCAGTTCGTCCGAAAGCCGGTTGGTCAGTTATTGTTTTCCGGCAAATCAAAGGAAAAACTTCTCGATGTAACACCGCGCGTATCCTAAACGACCGCTGGAATTCGGCGCCGCATACTTTGGTTGTTTTGATATTATAGGAGCATGAAACACATCTGATTAAGCCGTTGCCGTATAGAAGAAAACAATAATTTTCAATACCTTAAGCACTGCTAACTTGTAGTGCAACATAGCGTTTGCACGAAAAACACTTTCATAACAAAATATTCTCCTGTGGGAATTCTGGGAAAAATATCACGTTTTCAAGAATTTAGTCGCTTGCGTGTTGCCTAAAAAGCTAGTTTGCTTCTCGGCGATATTGACGGCGGCGCGGGAAGAACAGTCATTGATCGAACTGTTTCCAAATCTGCTCAATGTAGATTCGCAATTTGTATGTGACGGAATTACACAAAAGCATTAGATCGGAAAAACTGACTTTCGCAATCAGTGGTAAGGTATTGCACATTCTCTCTTGTTAAATTTATCCGAAAACTTCAGTTGTTGCCATTCAAAAGTATTGTCCATCATAGACGTTAGGGGGACAATAATCCGGGGGTCTATACAGCTTTTTGCCCGAAAAAAGTATATGCATATCAAAAAAGCAGATTTGCAACAAATTTTGCAATTTAGCTTCTCTAAGTAATAAAAAGACACATTTAATGCAATTTTCACCACGTTAATGCCAGAAAAGGATTAAAGTGACATGAAGTTTAAAATAAAACGATTGCAATTTCGATGCAAAGAACTTTGACATGTTCGAAATGATTTTTGTCCGAAAGCAAAATAGTTGGGGGGTACAGCCCTCCCTGAACCCACCCCACCTGCTACGTCACAATGCACATCCTCATCCCTCACCTGTCAATGGACAAACTTCGCCAGTACTTAAACCCTAAAGAGCTGCCGTCAGCTTTTGGCGTAGACATGTGAAACGTGGTTTCACTTTCAAACAAACGACAGCTTCATCTGCTTTCACCGGCAATGGTTCAGTCGAAATATTTCAGTACGGCAGCAAGTTGTTTCAAGAAAACGTCTTAACAAGATCGAGTTGATTATACACAATTCATTTCTTGCGATTTGTTACAAACCTAATTTGCGCGCAACGTAAACAAGCGTAACGGTCTATCTGCAACAACCACAAATCAAAGCGCCGTTCCATGGGCTTTCGGGCAGAGGGACGCAAAGTCTAAAGTCTAACTCTTAACTATGTCATGCGCCATCTGACCACTAAACATGGCCGTGTGTGTGGTAAAAAAGCGAAAAAAAACGTTACGAAAAAGCGAAATGAAAACAATTTCGAAAAGCGAAACAAATGTTGATGGAATGTCTTTTCTTCTTTGTAACAAAATACAACATTCTATGTCCAGTGTTAGAAGAACTTTCTTGAAAACACCAGTAATTTAATCGACGTGCTGCTTGTCTTCACACACTTCCAATGTATATGCTACTTGTTAAGCTGTCCTCACGCTCTCGTATTTTTCCTGGCAATAAAAAAGCGAATCCTCTCCAAATAAGTCAACCACCTTCAGACAGAATATCGAGGGCAGATGTTCCGATGGTGGACAAAGCCAAGCTATCTGGCTCGTACGCTGTCCTGAAACAGGCCATAGATCGTCTGTATACAATAGCAGGATATCAAAGTTTTGGGCCATTGGCTGATGACTGATGCTCGGAATCCCCATGCGTACCCGAACCGGTAGGAAGTGTACTTGGCTAGACGCAACATTTAGTCGCACGCAATTAGATGAACTACGTGAGATGAATCTACAGTGGATAGCTGGATACGGTTGGATAGCTACCAGTGACGTTGGGTGTCTGATTAAATCGAGCGGTTGATCTTTCGCGTCTTCCGGTTTCCACTACGTTTATCGCGAAAGCGGAAACTTTCGAACGCCCGATTTGCTGACAAAATGCGCATCGTAACAGCGATGTTTTCCCATTCAAAAGTACTGCAAGACAAGCCCGTAGCCAGGTTTTAAGTTTGGGAGGAAGATGCATTTATGAGGGGGAGATTTTTGTTTTTATTATAAGTTAAATAAAAAATTTCTGGTCATAACCAAATTTGAGGGGCGAAAAAATGGGGGGCATTGCTCCCGAGGCTACGGGCCATAGTGCAAGATGTACTTTAATACCCGGCCACGGAAGGACGCACGCACTCAGAGAAATGCGGACCTAAGATGTTTTTCACAAGTTTTGCGAGAAACTGATCGGCTCTTGCACACTCCCTGCTGAGGGCTTTTGACGCACTCAGCTTTTCTGACGCCAGGCTGGAGTTTATAGAATTTCTTCGGGTCAAGAAGCTCCCGTGCGGCACTCCCCGACGCAATACCTGTTGACCGGTCACGTGTCGCCACTTTTCGTTTTCGCCCTATCTGCCCCACGCCTTACACTGCGCGTTTCCTGTTCCCAACCGAAAAAACGCAAACAGGAATAGAGAGAAAAATTGACAAACTTGCCAGTTGCCCTCTTTTCATCTGTTCTCACTTTTCGTTGTTGTCTATTTTACACTGATTCTCGTAAATGGTTTGGCAGTGGCATCGACCTAGAATTAAAATTCCATGTAAAGCAACGCAGCGTTGCGCAACTATTTTCGTGCGAATCGTGGCCGCAGAGAGTCAGGTATTGTGCATGTTACTGTTGTTTGGGAACTTTTCGCTGTGAGAAAATCCCTTGTTGGATATGCAACATCTGGAGCCGTTTTGGCCACAAGTATACTTTCACAACAACCCTTTGTAGTGCACGCCAGTGAATATTTGTNTCCTGTTGGCATGGAAACACGAAATTTAGGCGAAATTTCAACGCTGCTAATACAACTATATGTAAAAAAAACAAAAGCACTGCAANCACTTTACTTCTNAGGAAGTTTGAGATCAGCTTTGATCACTTTACTTTTCAGGAAATTTGAGATCAACTTTGATAATTAAAGGTTCTTGAATTTCAGTTTCTTCCGTCAGTTTGCGAAGTTTTTCGACTGTTGAAGTTTCATTCGTAACCAGGAAACACGTCACTGTTGCTAGGACAACTACTCAGCCCCAAACGACGTTGAGAAAAATAACTATTGATGGATCAGCTAAGTAGAAAGCCCCTTTGGGTTCTGGGGCAACAACGCTGAATGTTAGTATTGTACCACACGATTTGACGAGTCTCTCAAACCTCATTTAACAAAAAACAGCACCAGAAAAATGAGCGGAAACCGCAAAGGTTCAACTTCATAGCTCTGGAATAAACAGTTTGTCAAACTTGCTCACGAAACAAACTTTCTCCTTCGCTTGTCGTCACTTCTGTCCGACTCCACATTCAGCGTCAAACGTTGCGATTTTACGACTTGATGGTGAGTCATTAGGGGTGCAAAGGTATTTTCCACGGGTCTGTGCTGTTTTGGCACACTCTTGTTGATGAAGGCTGACCGCCTGTCATTTTTCGTCAATAACCTACGGCAAAAGTCACGAACAGCTTTGGTTTGTTAAAAAATAACCATTGCTTTATATCGTCTCTTTCAATGTTAGCACTGCATTTTCTCGAATGCCGCAATATTACAAGGGATGGATTTTCGCCAAAGTATGATCTGGTTTCCTATAAAATAATCATAGATGGTTGAAACACCAAAGTTCGAAAGTAAGAGGAATCGTTCGAAAGTTTTATTATAACAATTAGGTTCCTTAATTTACGTCTGCTTCTCTTAATGTAATTTTTACTCTGGCGATTATTTTTTTGCTTTTCACGCAAAAATTACTCTAATCCGAATTATCCTCAAACTCTGTGATGTGAACCAGAATTGCAGCGAACCAGGAAAAGCAGGGCTATTTCGAATAAAATGGTTTTCAAAGCTTAGCTTTGCAATAATCTCGAAGTGGATTTATTCATCAACTTTTTAAGAATCGTCGTTCTGCATCCGATGTTGTTGTTATGCATAAATGCAAATCACAGATAGGAAGTTTTTAGATTTAAAAAGCGTTAACTGCTCGAAACTGAGAAAACCTTATCTTCATGGTGTCGTGATGGATTCTTTTGTATATACGTTATTCGTTTATTATTACCATTGTTAAAGCTAGCCGGATTTTTAGCATACCAACAATAATTCAATGTTCTTGTGTAAACTCACGTAAAGGTGTGGATAAGTAACACTGGATCCTGAACTAAGTATTACGTAATAAATCGAGAAATATACAAAGTCCCAACACACGTCAATATCACGAATCCTATATTAGGTAAAGCAGCAACTGACATCATTCGTAGAATGACTAGTATGAATCGTGCAGCAATATCATCAATGTACATTTGAACATGAGATCATTTCGCATACATGACGCAAGCTGACCTACAAAAATATTGCTGAATGATGATTTAAGCGTGAAAAAAATGCCCGTGAATTATAAAGGACAGTGCAAGTTCTTGTTTATGACACACGCCAAATGACAGGACAACAACGCCCAACCCACACAAGAATTGGTCAGGAGAGACTATGGAGAAAACACTTGCATTTTAGGGTAGATTCACCAGGCGTTGCTTGAGGTTCTGTAAATTTTCCGTTTTCCTGAAAAACTTTAATTGAAGCTTTTTTCGAACCTTTTTTCAGAAATTCAGTTTGAAAAGAACGAGTGAATCTAAAAGTGAACGAATGAAATCGAAATGTAGGTGAAAATCTACACCTGGTTTCCGTCTCAAAATCTCTCAAGCACGCAAACCATCGACGCCGCTCTTTACCTCGTCAAACATCTCCTATTATGATGAAACAAACTCACATAAATAGGCACAGGTTTCAGTCTTTGATGTGGTTCGCTTGTATGACGTCATATCCGCTTCTTGCGTTTGGTAATGGCAAAGGTAAACTTAAGATGAACCAACAGAGGCTATAGTCATAACTTTCCCCTTGAGCAAACCTATACATGTACAAGGCGTTGCATCTTGCAACTAGATGTCATTTGCTGGTGCAAAAAAAGTTTTTGAAAAGTCGGTCGAATCCAACCCTTGTCATCGGTCGTTAATACAATGTTCTCTTCCTTCTCTTTTGATTATGTTCATAAACCAGGTTAGAGAGCAGAAAGTTTCTTAGCTGTGACAAAAACCACTTGTCCAGCCTGTCCGCAAAACTTAAAACCAGATAGTCTGCAACACTTGCGTCACATCACTTTTTGTAATTAAAAATTTGTCAATAACAGTGATTTTTGTCGTCTCGATGCGCGAAACCAGCAACCAAACCATGAAAAACTTGTCTCACTTCTTTTGCATTTCCAATTTGAATGCTGCTTTAGCCATACCAATTGCTGATTTCGAAGTTCAGCACTTCAGTTAACAGTTGCATTGGAAGTCTACAATGGCCACTTTCGTTGTTCGAAAGCGACCTCCACAAGGGCATATTCGAAATATGACACCTGCAAGCAACTGGAGGGGAATCCCCGATTACCAAAAATAAAGATCCCGAGCAGGTGCACCAACGACTGTTCGCAACATTGAAATAATCATCGGCTGGTCATGAAATCTCTTTGTTGTGCAATATATGTGCCACCTTGTCGAATCTCTCTTCCGTAAAATCTTTTAGCAGGGCGGTTGACTGAAGATGGAGCAAGGCCGTCTGGAAAACAGGCGGCCTTGGTTGGAGTCTGCTGGCTGACAAGGGGATAGATTGTATCGTAGGAAGTTAAAAAAGTGATGCTTGTGTTTGTGTTTGCAAACGTATCACAGTATAAATGCAGTAGGCGTATTGCAAAGGTTGAGCTTGGGCATAAACATTAAAAGCACAACAGCCTGCAAAACATTGCAATTGTTATATTATTGCAATTATATGGGTTGATCAGCGATTTTTTCAAAGCATTATCGGGGTTGAGTTTACGTAAACAAAATCAATAAAGGTGTCACAAAGATTAAACTTCCTATTGTTAGTCAGCGATAACTTTCATTTCTTTGCGCTCTCACCTAAGCATTGGTCGGCTCTCCTGTTACACTTTGAAATTTTCCAGCATAATGTTTGAGCAAACTACAGTTTTTTTGGCTTAATGAACAATCGCAAGAGTATATTTCCAAAATTGTCCTCACAATTTAATGAATATCAGTAACCAATGCGAGAGCAGCCGCGTGGCCAACGGTACAAGCAAGCGATGATGGGCGCCGCAGACCACTCGTGACACTCTGAAAGGTGTAACAAAACAAGTATAAACAAAAGTGAATGTGAGTAATCTTATCTAAAACACACATCTTGTTGCTCAGATCTTAGTTGCGGTATGGGTGGTAACACTTTTCCTGCGATCAAAACACTTGAGCGGAAGTGTTTGGTGATATCTCCACTTCCCAACGGTTGCTTGGCGAAGAGCGGTACGTAATCGACCGGTAACAGGTGAGGCGGTTGTGGCATGAGTCACGTTCGCCGTCAAAATAAAGCCCAAGTTTGAGCCAAATATTTTGGTCGACGGTTACGAAGGAAACGAAGCTCCTTCGAACGGTTCTGTCGTAGAATCGTCTTGTCTAGTCATAGCGTCTGATGACGTGTGGGCATGGATCAGCTGACAACAGTTTGTTGACCGGAACTTTCATCTCCGATTTAGAGCAACAGCTTGTCAGTCGATTGGACAACAGGGAAAAGACATGGGTTTTTATTTTGTGCACTATCCGATTTCAGGGTTCATGATCAGGGCTGGCAAACAAGCCATTCAAGAGCTCAACTTACAAGACTAAAAGTATAAGGGCCTACTGAGAGTGAGCAGTGTTATGCTTTACTACAAAGACGCAATGGAGGTGTTTCAATATTTCTGAGCTGGTGGTAACGACCAAAAAGCGTGGTTTCCTTTGATCGACGACGTCCGAAGATGTAACTTTGTTTGGAAAATGCAGGAATACATTTCAAAGGAAAACCGGTGATTGGCGATCCTGTGCGCTTTCCAAATGTTTACCTTGATCCCGGGGCGATTGTTGCGTCAGACAAGGTAGGTGCAAACGTCATACACAGCGGATTGTTTGCCAGTTCGAGGAGCTGACCCAAGGAAATTCTTTTGGAAAAAATTCCCAAATATGCTGCCTGACCGGTGACGTAATTGAAGGAAGAGCTTTGAAGCTCCAAACGCAATAATTTTTTTCACAAAAATCTGCCAAC
>JGI24159J19872_10004686_pt1 | contig 17502 bp, 14 predicted proteins | sample Ectturendosymbi4_FD_19872 | JGI IMG/M metagenome (IMG submission 19872) | reverse complement strand
CTGCTCATTGAGCCATCCGGCTGGGCACAAACCGTTCACATGTTCACACAGCGTTTTACGTAACACGTGACTCAATAACTTACTGGCTCTCGTTTCGTCAGTAGTGCCGTGAGCGAGTTGTCGTCTGACTGATCCGTTAACTGTTTTCTGCGATATGTTTGCTTCCGCATCGTGGTAAAAGACAAGTCGCTGTTTGTGTTAATGGTCGATAGATGTTGCCGTTTTGCGTCATTTAAAACCAGCGCAGAACTCGAGGCAATAAATTGTACAGTGTCACCTGTCAACTCCCCTGTCTGTTTCGTGTCTCAAACAGCCGCGAGCCTGAGTAACGCCTTCACCACCACATAGGATAGCGTGAATCAGATTCACAGTCCGTGCTTGTGTGTTACAGAGTGAGAGACACGTCAACAAGAGCAACGCGCCATAACGACCCCCATCCACTAGCGTAGCCAGTCCAAAAATGTTTGAGGCGAATAGCACTATTTTGTTTGGATACCACCTTTCAAGGCACAAAATGACTATGTTCTAAAAATTTATGGGAGCCACGGCCTCTTGGCTACGCCTGTGCCCCCATCTAAAACTCGAATAAAGCAAATGTAATACTTGCCCCTCCAAAAGCAGTTCACGATCTCTGAGGTCGCGACACCAGGTTGAAAATCACTGCTTTAAATCGGAAATGTGGGGTAGCTCTTGAGCTATAAACGTCATATTACGCTCTTTCGTCATTGTGTTAGAAATTATTGCCACGTTGCAGAGGTGGCTGGAGTCGCATTTTCCGCCTCCGCTCCTGTTCCAAAATTTTTAATCCTGTTTGAACTCCGGCAACCGTCGATGCAACCGAAATTCAGCAATGTTTGAACAATTACAGTACATTTATGAAGAACATGCAGACTCCAGCTACTGCCGAAAATTAAGTGACTCCGGATCCGTATACTTTCTAACGAAAAAACAGACCCAGCTTTCATATTGATTCTTGAGCACGAGTGTTTATTAAANTATTGTTTTAGGTTTTTTCATTTCTGCTCTGTGCAACAGTTGTCGCATTGAAGAAGTTGTACACTCGGTGGGCCACGGACCCTCTGTTCATGAATTGNGCCACATGCGTGAAAATGTAACCCTTGGAGTAGAGGGTACAAAATGATATTTTGCCANGGTCCGGATTATGCTTAGTTCGTATATCAAGAATTTTTACTATCCGGATAACGAATACATCCATATTTGTAGTTTAGCTAACCGGTCATAACTGCTAACTGTTAGACAAGTGATTGCACGAGATTTGCGTGATGAATTGATTGTAAAATTGAGTTTTATTGCAAATATACACCGACGCAACGCACCACGTACTGTATCTGAAGAAAAACATGCATTTACGTGCTTCGAAGCACGATTGTGCAGTCGTGTAAATGAGACCAAACCAGAGTTTTGTACAAAGCAGCATGCACTGAAAGCCCTTTCGGTGTGAAGTAGTGGGTGAAACAATAGTTACCAGGGAAGTAAGAACGCACCCAAAGAACTAACTATTTTAATACAGCTTCGAACTCATTTTAAAGCAAAACAAAAAAGGTGCCACGCGTTCCCGCCCCACTACACCCCTGGTTACAACGGTTTGCACACAGAACTGTCGAAAAACACTTTTCACAGGTTGTGGTAGGAAAAAATTACTCTCGGTTAACAGTTGTGAGGATGGACCTCCTCGTAACCCCCAAAGCACAATCAACTGTGTTGCCGAAATATCCATAACTATGTTGCTTTAAATGGTGTGTTAGGGCTACCACTTTGATGTGACCCACAAAACCTTACGTTTTCATTTTATCAACGTACGCACATGTCTGATCTTCTTAACGCTATTTTGCAGCTGGTCTTTCGGCAATGGGTCGCAGTACCGGTAACAGCATTCAAGCGGTTGCATTTTCAACGCTAGATGGCGATGTGCCAAAGGATGATCTTGTTCTCTGCTGAGGGATGCTCAGATCGTCTTCAACGCGGCGCAAATGCCCAGAAAACTGGTTCTTTTCTGTCGCTAAAGCTCAAGTGGCAGCACGTTTTTTTTCGAAAGTGATCATCTAACGCGCTACCTATACTCGTGTTTGTTTTATTACAACATTATACTTTCAAATAGATATGGTATGGCATGACCACAACTAAACAGTTGGAATTCGGGAGCTAAACGAATTTATTAACCCAGTATTTACATCGAAGTGTTGGCAGGAAACATATACACGACAGTGTAGAGAACAACAGCGAAACAACTTTCTTCACGATTGATGTCCAACGGCTACTGTGATTCAGTTTTCGTATTCTCGGTTTTCTTCGGCAACCATTCTGGCTTCTTAATTTCTTCAATGCCAAGCACTTTATGCAGCTGACGGAAGATGTACAACCTCAATGCATTCTGTCAGTTGATAACATTAGATGTAAATGACCATCGATTAAGAACATACGATTTGATTACAACGCGCACCAACCTGAGCAACCTTTGTAACATCCTCTCGTTCCTGGTTTGTCATGGTGTCAGTGACGTCTACCTCGGTTCGCTCACATGGATCAGCGATTCCCAATCCTATCAAAATAATCTGAACTTGAACTTGAACTTATATTTTCATCGAAAACAGTGGTTTTCAATCTGTAGCCACTTGAATCCTGGGGATTTGGTTGAGGAACTGGAGGAGAATTAAATATGCTGATTTTATTTTGCTTACGCAAGGTGTGGTGTTTTTACCAATTCTGCTGTTTTATCGGTTTGTTAGCCTGTGGTGTGTTATTACTTGAGTCCTATCTAAGCCTTTCCAGCTTTACCTCCACATCTACTAATTTTTTGCATGACCCACTATGAGAAAGTGAGTTAATACCAGGTTTGCGAAGTCGGAAGTAAAATGTCCGACCTACAAGAGGTTTCCAAACTTCCGACTCCGACCTTCCTTACATAACATGAAGGAAGTTTGGCTGTCAACAATGGCAAGTAAGCGAGCTCACGTTTTTTTGTTGTCGCTAGATACATTGAAATAATCTAATTCATTTGAAGAATACAGTATTCACCTATAACGACGCTTTTTCGTTGGTCCCGGCAGAATTCCTCCCATCTTTTATGTGCGTTCGAGTTCAGCTGCATCGTCATTTCGCCTATAGCGACGCTTTTTGTCGGTTTCCGTAAAATATTTTATTCGTTTATACCGACAGTTGCAAGTTTTCTTTACAGTTTGAAGTGTAAGCTCGGCTATGTGGAGCCACCACAAAACCTTTTATGACCCAGTAGGAACGCAATTGAGTTACGCGGCCAATAGTTGAGTCGTAAAGTATTGCGCCTTGATATACTCCGCAGCAGTGCCGTGGCAAGGCAGACCGGGAGGCCGACCATTCGTAGGAGCCCCACAATGTATAATGTATTAGTAAGTTAAGAGCCGTCTCTCTACCCTTAACTTTTACTCTTCTGGTTTTCGCCTTCAATGCAGAGCTGGCAGATTAAGCATGTGATATCATGATTCGTTAATTTCAAGAATTGCGGACGTCCGGACACTATAGCAATATTTTGTAAAGTTGTGGTTACGTGATATTGAAGATGATATTATTTGCATTTTTGGGGAGGGGCAACAGCCTTTCACACGGCTCTGCTCCGCAGCAGTGGAGGCAAGCCGTTACATGAGTTTTACTGTACAATATTAGTGATAGTTGCGATAGTCAGCTTGATCTCTTGGTGGAGCAGTGCATAGATTGTCGAACAAAAGAAGCAGTGTCTCACTATTGATGCACTACTGCATCGTTTTGTTTAATGGCGAAAATGGTACGCAAGTGGCAAAACTTGCAAGAGATTTCGATATCCCAATAACGACGTTGACTACAACTTTGAGAAATTAAGACAAATAATTTCTCACTTTTTCTTAAGAGTAAACGCGAAAACACGATACAGTAAGCGGCAATCCTAACCAAAGAACACTATAGCTCTAATATAGTGAGCCGGATACGATGCTTGGAAGTAAACCTCCATTTCTGTGAGGCCACAGCGCAATACGCGTGTTTTTACTTTCTTAATATCCGGTGCCGGATATTTTAAAACGGCTGCTTTATTACCTGGCTCAAGGATTCCCGATGCGATGCATTCCAGCACGCGAAGGAAGGACGAGCCCAGTGATAATGGCACTGGCGTTGTTCGTATTGCTTTTTCCGCAATCAGCTCAATGGCCTGTTACAACAATCAACACAAACATGACACACCACACAGCAGAATTCGAGCATACCATATTACTCAGACATACAACACATTACGCCAGTCGTTAGCGTCCTTCTGCAGGTTTGTGGTGGCTGTAACGGCACGTGACTCACTGACAACAACGTTAAAAGCCAGTAATGCAGGTGACCTTGTTCCCGAACAAAAGTATTACGCCGTTGTTTCTACGTTTCAACCGGTGCGTGAAACAGCACTGCGTCATATAAAAAAAACTAAGTTTGGCAGTCATGGTGATCAGCCTCAGCAAGCCGGTAGCAGTGAACAACTGCCAGAATTCAAGTTCGCAATTAAGTATGAATGGACATGTTTCCGGACAGCTGCGGGGATTGTTCGATGCTTCAAGCCTGGGGTACATTTATTGCACAGCCACAATAATAACTTTGAGACACAAAAATGGAGGGCACCTTTATAGTTTGAAAAATATGAAGTTCTAATAAAAATTCAGTGGATTTTTGTTATTTTAATCAGCTTTTTTGGCACAAAATATTTTAGGGGTATATGCCTATCTGTCGAAATGCTGAGGGGGGTAAATGGTCAGAGAAACGATGGGAACCCCTGCTTTAAGCTAGAAATGGGACAGTTTTTAAAACCGGCAATATGCAACTTATTTGGGTGCGTAAAATCCAGAAGATTTCTTCTAGGTGCGATTGAGTAACTCGGATTTTAAAGACAAAAAAACATAGAAAAGCTTATGAATTCACTGTGCTGCAACTACCATGTGGATGAATTACGCCAAGAAGTGCTCACCCAGTCCGGTAACGAAGCCAACTTCGGAACTCTCTTCTTCATATCAAGCAGAAGGCGAATTACGACCACACAAGACGGAAGACCATTTGCACAAGCCTGAATATGCAATTGAGATTTTATACACTTTTGCAGAATGTTTTGCAAAAATTGATCTCATTCAACACGGTTGTCACCATTTTAACCAGCCTCGGCTTTAGATGCACAGACATACACTAATAATAACGTGTTTTCATTGCTCTGCAAGTTGTAAGTTCAATCTCACCATGAAACAGCGCCGAATGTGACACTTTTATTGTCTGCTGAAAAATCGTAAGTGTACCTTGGACTGGAGGCCACGAATTGGCATCAAAATTATCTGGGCATTTCTTTTTGATTACTTCGTCCGCTGCTTGCGACAGCAGAGAGAAATCGCAATTTAGGTAAATATACCACACAAGCAAGTTACGACTTTAAACGTAGGACACTTCAATCAAATCAAAAAGATTTAACTACGTTTCTAAGTACATTAAAACGCAGTAGACAAAAGAAATCTGACCAACTTTACCACTGCTTCACACAACATGTCCACAATCTACACAACGATGCAAAGAAGAGGTGAACGACAAGCAGTAAACTTTCGTTCGATCGAACCTGAAACCACTTTGCATGGCGGAGATCAGCTAGAGCCTGCAGACACTTATCCTTGTTGAGAGAGCCAGGAGGATCTTTCTGCCCGTCTACTCGCGCACACACAAACGCACAACGTGTTGACGTGTTGTGTGTGCCCGTGCAGAGGCGTTCGGCGGTCAAGACAATGGTCGGCATCAACGCACAGATCATGGTTCGGAACAGATTTGATTTTGAAAGAAAAATAGAGTCAAATTAAGTGTGGAAGGATAAGAGAGGCCGCGGCAATTCTAACCACACATACACGCTTTGATGTATGTTCGACGTACAGGTACTGTACATACGCAAGTAGTACTTGCAAACACGGGAACATCTCTCGTATCCTGCCACAATTAACATTACTAACGCTGGACGACACATATGCTTAAATGGTATGGGACAATCGTTAGCTAAAACTGATCAGCGCCATCCGAAAGCACACGCGCCGTTAGTCACCACAAAACAAGCGACGACTTTCACATACCTAGATACGCAACTGCATTGAAAAGCAAAAACGTGCCAACATTATGTCGTTCGTTAATGTGCAACACATAACCCAACACGGTTCACGTTTTACCACAAACAAAAGTGAGCCTGAACCCACTGTATCTAACATAGGTGTAGAAGGCATTTTTTGGGGGTACGAAGGATTTTTGCCCGAAAAAAATTCCAAAAAAATGACCTCCGAAAAAGGTGTTGATGTCATTTTGGGTGCCGTTTTTTTCATATTTTGTCCAGATTTTCACCAAATCAAAACTTTTGGGAGTGCGCTTGCACCACCGCCTCCTACATCAGTGGTATCCAACCCCACGCAAACTGTGGGCCGACACTAATGCTGGCATTGCTCTCGCGATTTTGGGGGGAGCTCTACGTTGAAAAATCAACCACAAATCCCAAGCACCTCATAACCGTGACAATTACTGCTACTTCATCTGCAAATGACAGTGGTGGACGCACACGACTTAGCGGGCGGTTAAATAATAACTATTTGTCGTTTCCGCTATTCTATGCAAAAGCACGGAAATTCCTTAAAAATTACCGAAACATTTTTTCTACTCAATCCACCTTCCACTGAACATAACGTACTTAGTAAAAAGACGCACTACACACATGGAGCGGTTATTGCGCTAAATATAATCATATAGTACTTTCTGTAATGACATATAGCAGTAATTTTTTACATTTTTATGTTTGACATCGGAAGTGAACGTTTTCCTTCTGTATCGAGTGCTGGCCACATCGACTGCTGGCTTAACTCAACAGCTGGTTAATATGACAGTAGCTCAAAACAACGCTACAGTTACCTCCTATTTAGCGACAGTAAATATCATCCTTGGCTGTTATTTGAAACAAAATCTCCAAACAAAAGATTTCTAACCTTCTTTCGGTGTTCGAACAACCGGTGAGGTCAGCAGAACAGCAACAGAAACTGTTATCTTGTCATCATCCCCGCTTTTCGCTATTGTGTTAACAACCTTGATCGAGGCTTCGGACATTGCAGTTTCCACCGTCACTTTGTCGTTCTCATTTGACTAGAAATAAAATCACGCAGTTATTTGACTGTACCATTTCAGTAACGATATAGAAATGGTCGACCTGTGTTCGAACGCGCGAACAGTAACGTGAATCAGAAGTTTAACTGCAAAATTTATTTCACAGCAAAACTTTCATCGGTATTCTACACCGAAATCCACAAATTAAAAATAACGTATGGGGCGCCAGCATCCAAGTTCATAAGAATTAAAAGGAACACCTGAGTATTACGTATAATGACACTGGAATGTACCGGATCTCAACAAAAAGAACCTTAGCTTAGTCATTTTCTCCCAACAACCTGTTACCACACAGTGCGTGAATACAAAAANGTGTAAATTACGTTGGTTGGACAATCCATGACTAAGGTAGAGAATCCTAAAACTATTNCGGGTAAATTTATGTGATAGTTTCGGCCATTTTCACTACTTCGCCTAATTTGTGGTTGACAGTTCACTTTTAACACAACTAAGAGCTGGTTGATTCTAATTAATGGTAAACTTAGCATGTTCAATGAGTCATCAACAAGGACCAATAAATAATCACTGAAACGGAAGAAGTATTATCAGCTTGTGAAGAGAAACCAATACCCGCAATCAAACCCAGGGGTCTTAGCTCAGATGGGAGAATCCTTCAAAAGACAGACATCCGGCTCTAATTCAGTCGGCTATTTTGACTAACAGGGGACTGAAAAACGGGGCAATGGGCTTGATACAGCTTGAACATGAGGTAACGGCCATTAAACGAACCTTGATATACTTGGGCAGCAGCTGCGCAATTTGTACTAATAGCTTCGCAGTTGGCGCCTCATGACAGAGTAGCACAAGCTTCACGTCAGTGTCGCCCTTCAGAAGCAAACCTTTAGCGAGTGCTCCGACTCTCATCACGCCGTGGACCTTCCGCTTCCCCGACCTGCATTAACATACAAGCAGCACTGCTACGATCGCAATTCACAAAAATGACGTCTGTCAACAAGCGGGCGGGTGCAGCTTGCATCAAAAATCGATCTACAAGTAACGCATTAACCACTTCAAAGAAGTTTGGCACGGCCTTTTTACAAACGAAGTTCAACCCTTATCGCCCCTAAAAGTCGCACGATGATGGACAAAGTCCGTTTATATTATTCCCGCTTATTAACCAACATCACAATACCCTGGTATTTCTCTCGTGTCACGAACACTACACCAGGATGCAACGCGCCGCGCAAAGCATAGGTCCAATTTAACTGATTGCGAACTGGACAAGGCCGGTTTAACGCGAACCTCTACGCTCTACAGCAGGGGTCGCCAACATGGTGCTCGTGGGCCTGTTATGATAATAGCATAAACGTGATCAGTGTCTTCATATTGACGAATATCTTAATTATTATTAATGATATCATAATTGAAGACAATTTGAACAAATTTTTATTTCAGAAGTCTGTATCAAACTGGCATTTGATAGACCTTCGCATGAATCTGTACTAAGCAGTAGCTATCAAGTCTCAAAAAGATTGGTGACCCCTGCTCTACAGAAAGGGATTCGCCCACGACAAGAACTGTTTGTGCAGAAACATCCGACCTGCCAGTCATATCCTCAATCATGGGCGTCGAAAGGGCCCCGGGCCTTATGGATGTTTAAACTTGACATTTTTCTATTAAATTTTTAGCGTAACTTACGGACTCGTGGTTTCCACCAATCCTGGTTCAGTTTTTACAACAGCAAGGGTCGTGGTTTCCATTAACCCTGGTTCGGTTTTTACACCCGCAAGGTTATCTCTGGTCCCATCAGAAATTTCATCTGCAACTTCTTTCAAGGCAAGTTCTACCATGCGCACAGTATGCTGAACGCTGTCCAGTTCACGATCGCTTGGATAAATCATCCTGTGCTTTTCATTGAGATACATGTCCTGAACTGGAGTTCGCCGCAAAACTGGCCCTTGCCCGAACATGGGACTGGTGGGGTAGCCAGTCACCTGGAACACAACATCAAAGTCCATTGCAACGTTTGTTTCTATGTTATGGAAAACACCACATGTTACAACAGTGATATACGTACCGTGCCGTAAGACGGAAATCCATAATTAGGATAGGGTGATCCTTCCATCTACAGAAGTAAATGCAGTAAAATGTCGATACCGTTAACTGCTTTGCTCATTGTTGGTAACCTTAGTAAGACAGGATAAACTAGGTTAAACAAACATTACTTTCAAAGGGACGGAATTCTTAACGTTCTACAAAAGTAAAGCTTTGTTTTCCGGATTCCGGTCCCATTACATTGACAGTCGCGTTTTACCACCATCACCTAGTGATGATGGGAATTCCCATCGCAGGTTGGCAACTAACATCGTCACAGTTGCATCTTGCCCCTACTATAATAGAATTATATTTAAATAAGACTTCACCATTTTGTTTCTGGATGCGTGGCGTTACGTGTAGTTGATTTTCTATCTTAAAAAATGCGGATGGATTTAACTGCGTCGCTTTTGTGGAGACATATTATTCTGCAATATTCAAATGATAAAAGCAAAAGAGCGTGCATTACAAAAGGTTGTCGGACAGATCCCTTATCTCGCCGCTGCATTTGTTTGCAGCGCAATTACACCTTCTGTCAAACAATACTATCGCACCAAATTGACACACACTATCCAAGAAATGAATAGGCGTAAATCACATTTTAGTGCATAGGATGAAATGCAATGACACGCGTACGTGTACGTACCGGTGGTTTTACTTTGCTCTGCTTTTTGTTTGTACCGGGGCCGGTGCCAGTATTGGCTTCGACGAGCGTAAGCTTGTACAGCTGGGAAAGAAGCTGAAGGGCACATATTTGAGCGGCTGCTTTCTTGGTACTGGCGGTTGAGCTTGCTTTTAGTTCTTGTTCGGTCGATTCAGTCGATGGCTTCACTTTTAAATTCAAGGATGCGGTGTAGGTCTGAGCAGCAACAAAGTCACCATGACGACATACAACCTCCAAACATATTGACATCTGTGAAGTTGCCGGCATGAAAACCGCATAAAAGGAGTAAGTATCGCACCTTATTGCCAGGAGAACCTTCCTCAGCGTAGATCACATCACACGGGATATTGTGGGCTTGGCAAAATTGGTTTAAACGTTGACGGCTGTTGTCCACCGTCCAATTTCCGTTGTCATCGATACCATGAGGTACACCCTGAAAAATATACGTAGAGCTATCATTTTCCGGTGAATTGGCTATAACAAAAAAACAACTGCATGTGACCCCATTTCGACCTGCAGCCAATCGCAGTCATCAAAAACGTAGTGACCAGTTCTATTCATTTTGCATTGCTTTGTCCGAATAAGAAAATATCCAGTACCATGACTTCTACGTTGCCGTGGACATCGCTCATTGCCATGACACACATGCAGCATCAAATGCACAACAGGCAGTATTGAGTCAAGTTTACCTTGTCATCAGCCTTTCGTTTTTGTCCTGCAGCAGCAGCTGTTTCCATAGGCATCGTCACATCATCACTAGGTTTTTGAAGAACGTTCGATTTTTTGCTTACTAACAATCCGCCTCGGCTGACATGTTTTATGGGATCTCCAAATTTTTCTATTAAACCAGCAGCGTACAACTGCCTGATCATCGACAGGGCGCAAACAGCGGTTGCTTGTTTTTTGTTGCTTCCACGTTCCTTTGCAGAAAATTCTGTAAAATCGTGGGCAGTCATTCAAAAGGCTTCTATTACTCGTTATAAGATGGCACAAGTAAATCAACACAGGCTACCTTTCTTAACAGACTTGACTTCCAAGTGCAAATCGCATATAAAAACACGAGCGTGTTCTGGACCCAGTGTTTGGTGCTTGAAATCGGGAGTGGTATGTTCACGCTGACAAAACTGATTTAGGCGCTGACGACAATTCGTTAACGTCCACCCACCATGCGTTTCAACCTGGAAAAATACGGTGAACCAAACACAACCTCTTTTGTTATTGTAAGTATTCTACCAAAGATAACTTGGTCTTTATAAACTGCTAACTGTATTTAACCTATACCGCGATTGTTTCAGATGAGCTTTACGATTACGTAGCATCGCTCCATTCGCTCGAATCAACTTCATAACATGTAACGTCGCGTTATACTTACGTCGTCAGCCGTTTCTGATTGAGTTGAACCTGGGCTTCCTGCTTGAATGTTGCTGATGGACTTCGGAACAGGCTCAGCCTAACAGAAACAACTTGCTCTTTAAGCGTTGGACACAGTTTATCGCAGACATTGTCATGGAATCACAAAAAATGACTCACTGGTTTAGGGGGCAGGTCTGAGGCTTTCATGTAACCCATTTTAACAAGATTTTCACAGAAATCCCAAGCGGCTTTGCTTTGCGAATCCCTCTTGTTGGGTGCTTCAACTTGGGCAACGTAATCCAGTCCGTTAATGTGAAGCTTGAAACCAATTGAAATTATTATTAGTACGTGCAGTTGAATGGCACCAAACACCTTTAACGCAATGCCACGCAAGTTTGTGCAACTTTTGACAAAAATTCAAGCATCTTACCCGGCACGCAAAAATGGCACTTGGAGCCATGCCTTTTGGCGTAATCTCGTACTCTGGTTTGAGTTTGCGCTGACCACACCATGCATAGAGGTAAGCTTTTATTTCAGTTGCTTTGATCGTCTTCGGACCGCTGGTCTGGCGAAACAATTTCGTGACGTAATCAATAACATCGAAAACTCCAATCGTCGGTAAATTTTTGTTTGCATTATCGGCAAGAATCTGCTTCATATAAAATGGAGGAAATACACGTATTATACCGTTGTGTATTGTAATGAAATGTTCGAGCAACTGGGTGTTAGGGAAGGTCACCCTATAATCGTAACCAGCTGCATGATTGCTGTATGCACCGTATGTCACTTCTGCACCATAACCAAGGAGCAGCAGTCGGCTTAATTAGTGCACGGACCCCACGAAATCACAAGTTCTGCCGGAGATTTACTGCTTTTATCACGAAACCACTGGTTAGCGTAAAAAGCTGTGGGCCCAACCTTTGATTGTTGACAAGACAGAGCACAACAATGCTGAACCCACGCAAAAATGCAATTGATTCTACCACTTCAATAGTAATGATTTATTCATGCATTTTTGTGACTTCAAAGCACGAAGTAACATGAATGCAGCAAGAGAAAAAAACAGCATCATCGAGCAGAAATTGCAAAACAGAGGTTTATGATTGCGTTCTAACATGTTTCAATCACAAAGGGTTGGTGAAAGACCACATGGGTCAAGTTCTCCGCCAGCTCTGTTGCCAGCACAAACCGATTTTTAATTGAGACGCTTCACAAGTAGTAAAAGAAAACAAAATGCATGACTCAACGTCAGATAAGAAATTAAGTAAACACAACAACAATGAAAAACAATGGGAGAAAAGCATGCTTATGTACAGGGGGTGGAGTGAACAACTGCAGAGGTAGAGGATATAAAACAGTGGTCTTCAACCTGTTTTGCAAAATCGCCCCCTTGAAGAAAGTTTACTTGGAAATTGCCCCCCTACCGGCAATTGTTGTGCTGTCTGAAAATATCATTTTGTTTTGGAAATAATTCACTGCCAATGAAATATATATGGGCAATCTAGTTAAAACAAAACGAATGCAAATGCATTTGTGGAACAAAAGTTATAATTTTCAAAATAACAGCGGGTTCCAAATTCCAACTAATGAGAACGGTTGGTGTTTATCTGTAAGCTTTTTCAAAGCAGTTTGCAAGTTGCTCAGTTTAAGTCGCATGGCGTTTACCCAGTCTTGTACATGTCAAGGCGATTGCGATATTTGTCACGCATATGCAGTAGGCTGCTGGGCAGAAACCTCAGCAAAATACGTCGTTGGAAATGCTAGTAATAATAGCTTCACTTATTCCCTAAGCTCTGGATAACTCTCACTGCACTTGATCTCCAAAATTAGCCATCCGTGTGTATAAAACAACACGGGTTTCATCGTCAGTTTGAATATCAATGAGAGGTTCCTGGATGGTGGAATCCATTCGCTTATGCTAGCTAGCCGGCGAAAAGTTATCGGACCCAGTAGCATTTTTCGCAATTGAACTTGCGGCGTGATCTCCACAGCATAATGATTTCATAGCAAGCTTGAAACAGATGCGAAAAGGATTTTTGGATTCCTTCTTTCAACCAAGATAGTGGACTTGGCATGGGCCGCTAGGACGGTCGTTTACGGTAGGTTTTCATGGGCCAGTTAACCGCCCAAACACGTATGTTTCTTCGTGGGTACCGCTTCAGCCCGCAAAATTTTTGAAGCACTTACGAGGATGTTGAAGGAATGTTTTTCTGTGACGTCAGTTGCCGTTAGCATCGCCCTCTGGAATGTGTGTGGGGCTTATAGACGTTTTTCGGACTTCGTAGCTTTGTGAAGAGCAACGCATAACGTATGCTGTTTGTGCTAAGAACTGAACGATATGTGGTAGTACAGTATGGTGGTGTTCGCTTGTAGTGTGTGAAGGACAGGTCATGCGTTTTTAGGAAGCTATGTTCTCTGAAATTTAATCACTGAGAGTACAATACAGACGAGTAGTTCGCTTTCATAGTACTGTTAGTGTATAATTAACGATTGGGTTGAGGAAATGCCTATAAAACTGCTGTCCAACAAGTGCTGCAAAACCGACGAGAACTCGATTTCTTATGTTTTGTTGCCCAAGTATGTCTTAACGTGTTTTTAATTGCTACAGTTAATTTGTATGGTTACAGCACAAAAACATGTAAATGCTTATTTCATAAAGACTCCGTTCTGTAGCAAAGCAAGTGTTGATGGAAAAGATATGTTGTGCTACATGTCTTCATCCAGACTTTGTAAATGATCCACTACCTTGTGTGCAGAGAAGTCAAAATAGCCCCAGCAGTGTTACCTTTCATGAGGCAAAATAGACACTGTCATTTTATGGGCCGGGTCGGGTATGGGCCAGAATTTAGGAAGGGTTATGGGTAAGGGTTGAGTTACGGATTTGTTGTGATGGGTATGGGTCGGTCCTGCTCACAACAATGTCGGTCCATGACATCTCTACAGGATAGTGTGTTTTGATTTACTCGCCGGTTCAAGTTACTCTTTGCCTAGTATACTGTTCTGTAAAACTTCGTTGTCATAAGTCAGATGAACACAGTACAGCTATATCCACAGTACAGCAAAACACTCGAAAACGCGATAAGCACATTTTATAACTTATGGCTAGCTGATAATTAGTTTTGCTAGCAATTAATTGCTACGGAAGTCGTCTCGCAATGCTCATATATCCTATATTATTACAACCAAACGCACTTAGGTAGGCTAAATTGTTTTACTTAAGGTACTTATCAAAAATTATAAAACACACGATAATGGAATGTGACATTTTTTGCCTACGAAACAGTGGTTTGGCAATGCTCNACCAAAAACCACGAAGACTTGTTTCAAAGCAATTTTGCAAACGATAGTTTGCATAGAGTTGGAGGTATTCGTGACAACTCACAACGAAAACAATTAGGCTAAACTTGACGGCAAGTTGGGATTAATATTCGCTATCGCTGCGAAAATCGATGCGATGATTTAGTGGCAGCGGTGTTGTGATTTTTGGGCTATTTTCAGTATCAACCCTGGATTACTATCCATAACGTCGGGTCTGCTGGACCCAAAACCACTACCTTTGCAAAATCGAAAAGAGCGAGGACAACAGCACGCACACCTATTTATAGGGTGCACAAAAATTGAGCTACTGAGGCGTGGAGGAGCGCTCTGACGCGTGCTTACGTAGGTTTCACATGGTGAACTCATTTGACCCGGGTCTTCCAGACCCACGATAGCATTCCAGGGCTTTAAAGAAGTTCAAATTTTTTCTTCTTAAAAATTGGAGTTTGGTCGATTGGGTATTTTCTGATATCTATATCAGTATTGGTTGCTTTCAACCAAAATCAATAGTGTAATTGAGCTAATTAAGGCATACTATACAAGAAACATCCAAAATCCCGCGCATTGATGTCTATATGCTGACAAATATTATTGCTTGCCGTGCTTTTTGTGACGTTTGTCATACAACGGGTGGGTTAACCAAGCTAGCAAACATTTTAGTAGAACGTTTCTTCATTCTTTTATCTCATTTCAAATATTAAACACAACAAACTACCACACACTGCACACATTGATAATCTTCGTGAGAACCGAAATGCTTGAGAACCGAAAAGTAACAAAAATGTTTTTTGGAATCACTTCAAATTTTTAGTACGTTTTAACCTGCAGAAATCGTCCCCCAAAACTTGTAAATTACAAAATCGCTCCCACAGCGCATAAAATCTCCCCCCCCCCAATGTTGAAGACCATTGATATAAAAGAAAGCAGGGGCATCCGAACAACATTACAGACAAGTGACAAGCATATGAAACTAAAATCAACAGGAAATTTGTTAAGATACAGTAGCAGAACGTTTTTATATTGTGTTCCAAATGAATAAGGCGAGAGAGATTTCAAAATCAAGAATGTCAGTCCAAATTTCGGGATCAATATACTTTGACAAAAGCTTACCCAGAGACGTTTTCACTCTGGGTAAGAGATGTTTTCATAATGAAGCAAGCTTTGTTCCATATTTGTGGACTGCGCAATCTCAGAAAGTAGAAAGTTTTTCTCAGAAAGTGTTTAGGTTATTCACTATTATCGAAAGAGAACATGAATTTGACAACTGACAATTTAAATAAGTCTGGTATATTTAGAATTGTGTGCCTAGAACAGAGTACAGTTGTTTTAGTTTTGTCATATTGAAGCAAAGTGGTCTTATTGGCTCTTCCCGTGATAAGCATACAGTAAACGGATTTGAGCACTGAAATGTTGGTATAGTGTTAAATCTGTACAACATTCCATACGATTTGGAGAGTTGTGTCCAATTGAATTCATCATCAAATAAACGCCATGAAATTTTACGTTGTCTTGGTAATGGGTGATGAAACTGAAAAATGGATATTGGTTTGGTTGTTCATGCGCATGAAACTGCTTTTGGAAGAATTGATACAGAGTTGAAGCACTTTTGTTTTGAAATCTTAAAGTGGCCACTTCATATTAAGAACCCTATGGTCAAATTATGTATTAAAACACTTACAATTCGCAAACTGGAGGCTTACGAAAATAAAATGAGACACATAGGAGCTAGCACACGGGTGCACTTTATCTTTTCTAACTGGCTACAGCATAGTTAAGGACCTTCAATTTGATCTGAAAAAAGTTACAAGTGATTGATCGAGAAACATTAACTTTTTCAAACATTATTATTGAAACGTGACACGTCTTGATTTTGATGCTCTTTTCTAAACTGCGTTAATGAACTTATATCCATACTCTCTTGTATCCCATCTCCGCTACCTCTCCGCCATGGGTCCCGCGGCTACTTTTGTAAAGCATGTTGCAGTAGTCCGTAACAGCACTCCTCGGTAAGCTTTGCTTTGTAAACATGAATGCCTGAGAGGAGACTGGCAAGTACGTAAGAGTGTTCTTCAATTCTTCGTTAAAACCGTGCGGGTGCTGAACCCAAATAACAGCACTATACCCAGTCGGGCCAAACTGCGTTAATGCAAAAAAAACACAAAAGAACAGACAAGATTCCTCGCCATAAGGATCGCAGAAGCTGGTATGTCGGTCCGGACTTTTCCAGCCATAACTCGCCAGCCGACAGCCCCCTGAAAAAACTCTGAAAAACCAAAGTATCCTAGCTTCGATTTAAAAAAATCCATCATTTTTGGTTTAAACTTTTTTTGGGGTGATATCATCAGTGGGTGGGTGTCAAGGGTTTTATGACGTCATGGGGATCTGAGCAAAAACGAGATGAAAGTCCACGTGTTTAGAGCTTCAAACAATGGCTTTAAAACAACAAAGTAACTAATTACTCCCCCAGGGATTAAGGGAGATCAATTAATCGTTCATTGGCCACAACATGCCAGCCACACCTCATTTCCATGCTATCCAAATGAAATGGTTTCTTGCTATTTAATTCGAAGTGTTCGTTGAAGGCCAACGCTTGCAGAGTAAAACATACCAATTTTGCACTGTTAAGTCGTAAACGAAACTGATTTTTTTTTCAGGAACATACCAGCACACCTCTGATTTCGATACCACCAATTTGAAGAAGCAACCTTCTTGAGGGTCACCGGTACTGGTGGAGTTAGCGTTAAATTCTCTAAGCTGGAAAGTGAACAAAGCGCATTTAAAAGCCAGTGGCATAACAGTGCGCATGCGCACAATTTGATCTATACAATGCACATGCTTTTTGGTGGAGTAGAGCGCAATGAAACGGTTGCCAACACAGTGCATAACAACGCCAGCAAAACGTGTTACACAAAAATAACTTGAAAACACACCAAAGCTACTCACTGTTTGGTTAAACGACGGTTTTC